>Ga0224568_1000011_pt1 | contig 135845 bp, 102 predicted proteins | sample CLU5metagenome_FD_182727 | JGI IMG/M metagenome (GOLD analysis project Ga0224568, IMG submission 182727) | Spruce litter microbial communities from Bohemian Forest, Czech Republic - CLU5 | ecosystem: Environmental > Terrestrial > Plant litter > Unclassified | place: Czech Republic: South... | reverse complement strand
TTTTCGCTGGCTGCCGATAAGATTGGGCACCCGCTCGTCTTTCAGCCGGAGGGCGGACCGTCGGACGAGGCGCTGGCCTGGAATGTGATGACCTGGGGCCAATACCAATTCCCATTCGTCCCGATGGTGGACAAGTACAAATGGCTGGAGCCGCGGCACATGGTCAATATTTCCGACCGGTGGAAGCGCGACAAGACGGACGATTTGCAGTTCGCTTTCTTCAATGGCGTGGGTTGGGAAAGTTGGGAGAACGTCTGGGGTATCTGGAACGGCATCACGCCGCGCGATGCGGAAGCCACACGCCGGGTCGCCACCATGGAGCGTGCGGTCGCTCCATTTCTCGTCAGCGCCGATTGGGAGCCGCTGGCGCCGATGTTGCACTATGGGGTTTTCTCAAGCCGGTGGCCATTGGGTCAGCAAACAGTCTGGACGATTGTGAACCGCAACGAGTATGACGTGGACGGACCGCAGATCGAAGTAGCGGCGGAAAAAGGCGTACGGTACTTCGATCTTTATCACGGCGTCGAACTCACGCCTGCGAAAAACCAGGCAGGCCAATACGAGTTGACCTTCCGCGTGGAGGCCCATGGCTACGGCGCACTGCTGGCATCTCCGGCAGCTCCCGACACCGGCATTCAGACTTTGATGGCGAAGATGAAAGAGTTGAGCGCGACACCGCTGGCCACTTACTCGCATGAGTGGAAGGTGTTGCCGCAGCAGATCGTGCCCATTGCCGCGGTTAAGCCGCCTTCCGGATCGCCTGCGGATATGGTGAAGATTCCCGAGGCGGATTTCGATTTTCGCGTTTCTGGAATTGAGATTGAAGGATTCAATGACATCGGCGTCGATGTGCAGTATCCGTGGGAGGATACGCCGAGGCGCTTTCACGATCATCCCATGCATGTAAAGTCATTCTGGATTGACAAGTATCCGGTGACGAATGCTCAGTTCAAAAAATTTCTTGATGCGAGCCACTACCATCCCCAGGATGATTTGAACTTTCTACGCGAGTGGAGCAACGGGACTTATCCCGCCGGTTGGGATAACAAGCCTGTAACATGGGTATCGCTGGAAGATGCGCGAGCGTATGCGGGCTGGGCCGGGAAGCGGTTGCCGCACGAATGGGAGTGGCAGTATGCGGCCCAGGGGACGGATGGGCGTATCTACCCATGGGGAAACACGTGGGATGCCGCCGCAGTTCCGGCGCCAGACAAGGGCCGTACGATGCGCGGACCAGATGCGGTCGACGCGCACCCACAAGGGGCAAGCCCGTTTGGGGTAGTGGACCTGGTCGGGAATGTGTGGCAGTGGACCGAAGAATTTCAGGACGAGCACACACGAGGCGGCATTGTGCGGGGCGGCAACTATTACCAGCCTCAGGGATCCATATGGTATTTTCCACAAGCTTATAAGCTGGGAGAACATGGAAAATTATTGATGATGGCGCCCAGCATGGACCGTTCAGGGGGACTTGGTTTCCGCTGCGCCCAAGACGCGGAATAGAATAAGCGGGACTTACAATTGAGATATTGATCCCGAGTGCTGCAACATGGGCCAATCGGTTAACTTAATTAGTAAAGTACGATCCGATGAATCCTCCTGTCACAATGCGGCAAATTGCCGAGCGAGCGAAAGTCTCGATCGGCACCGTGTCCCACGTCATTAATGAAACGGCCGCAGTGAGGCCGAAGTTGCGCGAACGCGTGCTCGAGGCTATCCGCAGCATGGGCTACCAGCCGAGCGCGCTGGCGCAGGGGCTCCGGAAAAACCGTACCAACATGCTTGGGATGGTGATTCCGGATATTACGAACCCATTTTTCCCCAGCGTGGTTCGTGGCGTGGAAGACGTGGCCTACAAGCGCTCCTTCCGCGTAATTCTTTGTAACGCGGATAATGATCCTGCCAAGGAAGCATCGTACGTCAGCGAGTTGCGCTCCTATCGCATTTCCGGCCTGCTGATCATTCCCGCTGGCGGTGCGGATATTGCTAGCCACCTCAAAGCATACGCGTCAGCCTCGGTGCCTGTGGTTTGCATTGACCGCGTCCCGGATGGCTGGAAAGGTGATGCCGTTCTGGTGGCGAATACCGAAGGCGCTTACCAGGCGACGCGTCATTTGATTCAGATGGGGCATAAACGTTTGGCGGTGATCTCCGGTCCGCTTGGGCTAACCAATTCGGCGGAGCGCTTGAAAGGTTTCACTCGCGCCTTAAACGAAGCCGGCATAGCAATTGAGCCGGAGTTTGTGCAGGAATCCCGCTTCGATACCGTCAGCGGTCATCAGGCAGCCCTTCGGCTTCTGCGCATGCTTCCCCGCCCCACCGCTATTTTTGCCTGCAACGATCTTATGGCTTTTGGTGTTCTGCAGGCGGCCCGTGAACTTGGGCTGCGATGCCCGGAAGACATCTCGATCGCCGGTTTTGACAGCCTGGAGTTCACGAAGTTCACTGATCCCTCTCTGACCTCGGTTTATCAGCCGGGATATCAATTGGGCGCCACCGCTGCCCGTCTGCTGCTGGAAAGGGTGGATGGGTTGCGGTCTGCGCCAAAAAAGGTTCTTCTTCCCACCGACTTGAAAAAACGCAATTCCGTGGGGCCGCCGCATGCCGCTGCCGCAGAAGCGATCGTACTCCCCGCCAAAGGGCGCCAACGCCGCAACAACCGGGCCGAAGCTTAATCGAGCAATTGTTTTTTGGCGAGCCCATTTCAAATTAGATATTGACAAGTGCCAGCACAAGATAGTAGCTTTCTATTCCGACGCATTGAAACGTTTCAAATTAGTAAATCCGTATCACTTACGGATTGTGGCGCAGACTGTTTCCCCCAGTCGCACGTCCCGTCCCCTTTGCCGTCGGCCGTATTGGCAGGGGGACGGGATTTACCGGGAGAGCAATGTATCAACCTGAGGCTTACGGAATTGCACTGCTGTTCATGGTCTTCAGCATGCTCTGCTGGGGATCGTGGGCCAACACCATGAAGCTCACGCCCGGGTGCGCCTTCCAGCTTTTCTACTGGGATTATGTGATCGGGATCGTCCTCGGCAGCCTCGGTTGGGGTTTTACTCTGGGGAATTGGGGCGGAGGGGATCTCTCGTTTCTGAGCAATATCCACCAGGCAGATTCGCAACACATACTTTTCGCCATTGCCGGCGGCGCTGTGTTCAATGTGGCCAACCTGCTTTTGGTTGCGGCCATTGACCTCGCCGGACTGGCTGTGGCTTTTCCAGTCGGGATCGGCCTCGCATTGGTCGTGGGTGTTCTTTTGAACTATGCAATTGCTCCCAAGGGCCAACCCATTCTGCTTTTCGGAGGCATGGCGCTGGTGGTGCTGGCGATTATTTTTGACGCGCTAGCCTATCACCGCAGAGAGAGCGGGCGGCGTTCGATCAGCGCGCGTGGCATCTGGATCAGCGTTGCTTGTGGCGTACTCATGGGCAGTTTTTATCCGCTGGTGACCAAAGCGGTAACGGGAGAGCATTTCCTCGGGCCTTACTCCGTGGCTTTCTTCTTCGCTTTGGGAGTAGTTGCTTGCGCCATCCCGGTGAACTATCTGTTTATGAAAAAGCCGCTCACGGGCACTCCTCCGGTGAATATGTCGCAATACTTCCAGGCCAAGCCAGCATGGCACTTTTGGGGTGTCGTGGGGGGATTCATCTGGTGTACGGGATCGGTATTCAATTTCGTTGCCTCGCACGCGCAGATGGTTGGTCCAGCGGTTTCTTACGCGATCGGCCAGGGCGCGACGATGGTATCGGCAGTGTGGGGCGTCTTCATCTGGAAAGAATTCGCCAGCGCTCCACCCGCCTCCCGCAAACTGATTCCCGCCATGTTCGTTTTGTTCCTGCTGGGGCTGGGATCCATCGCCATCGCGCCCATGATAGCCAGGTAGCCAGAACGAACCGTTATGCAGAAGCCCATCGTTGTTGTCGGCAGCATCAATCTTGATTTAGTCGTGGGAGCGGATCGCATTCCTCAGATCGGTGAGACGATCATCGGCAATAGCTTTAACACTTTTTACGGCGGAAAGGGCGCCAACCAGGCAGTTGCAGTAGGGAAACTCGGGTATCCGGTTGCGATGGTAGGAAACGTTGGTAATGACTCCTTTGGAACGCAGTTGCGCAATGGCCTGAAAGATTCCGGAGTAGATACGGCTTTTGTGAATACCGTAGAAGGCGCATCGGGCGTGGCATTGATCACGACCGGACTGCGCGGCGAAAACAACATCGTGGTCGTGCCCGGCGCGAATGGCAAACTCACCCCGCAACTGCTGGAAAAAGCGACGGCGATTCTGGAACGCGCTGGATTTCTATTGGCGCAGCTTGAAGTTCCATTAGAGACGGTTGAATACCTGGCCCAGTTCGCCGAGCGGCATGGCATTCCTTTTATGCTCGACCCGGCCCCGGCGCGCGAGCTTTCTGAAAAATTGCTCCACAGAGTTTCGTGGCTCACCCCGAACGAAACTGAAACCCAGCTACTGATTAAAGATGGGAAGGAAAATAGCGACCAGGATGACGATGCAATGGCAGAACGCCTGCTGGATTGCGGAGTCAAGAATGTCTTGTTGAAGCTGGGATCGCGCGGCTGCCTCATCGCACAGGGCACTCTGGCGAAGGAGCGAGTCTCCGCATTTTCCGTGAATGCAGTGGACACAACTGCAGCCGGGGACGCCTTCAACGCGGGATTTGCCGTGGGGTTGATGCGCGGCTTCACCGTTTCGCGCAGTGCCACTTTTGCTTCTTCTGTCGCGGCAATTTCGGTTACGCGTCCCGGAGCGCAATCTTCCATGCCTAGTGGAGAAGAAGTAGATCGTTTCCTAGAAGCGCATCCCGCTCCAGTTGCAGAACCGTCCTATTCAAAGCAGGTTTGGTAGCACGCAAAGCGTAAAGGGTATTGAATGAGTTCTCCGCAGCATCGCCATACATCATTGATACTGTCTTTTTTTACGGTGGTGCTTGCGGTGACCCCTCTTTCCGCCCAGTCTGGCAGCACACCTTCAGCACCGGAGCTTTACCATGAGGACTATCGTCCTCAGTTCCACTTCACTCCCGCCAAAAATTGGATGAACGATCCCAACGGCCCTATTTATTACGAGGGGGAATATCACCTTTTTTATCAATACAACCCGTTCGGCATTGAGTGGGGACATATGAGTTGGGGACATGCGGTCAGCCGCGATCTGGTGCACTGGGAACATCTGCCGATCGCACTTTCCGAAGAGAATGGTGTGATGATTTTCTCCGGCAGCACGGTGGTTGACTGGCACAATAGCAGCGGTTTTTGCCACGGCGCAGGGAAGGAAACTCCGTCATGTCTCGTTGCCATCTACGCAGGGCATTCTGAAAAGCTGGAAACGCAGAACCTGGCCTACAGCAACGATAGAGGCCGAACCTGGATCAAATACGCGGACAATCCCATTATCGATCTTCATCTCGCAAGTTTTCGCGATCCAAAAGTTTTTTGGTATGAAGGCACACACCAGTGGGTAATGGTTACGGTGCTTGCTTCGCAGCACAAGGTGAGGTTCTTCGGGTCCACGGATCTAAAGCACTGGACCGCTCTCAGTGATTTCGGTCCGGCGGGCGCAACGGGAGGCGTTTGGGAGTGTCCCGATTTGTTTCCCCTGCCGGTTGACGGCGATGCGAGTCAAACGAAATGGGTGCTGAGTATCAATCTGCCTCGTGGAGTAGCAAAAGGATGGAGCAATCAATACTTTATTGGCTCGTTCGACGGCACAACTTTTTCTGCTGAATCTTCCACGGAGAAGCCGCTGTGGGTTGATTATGGGCCGGACTTCTATGCTTCGACATCGTTTTCAGATTTACCCAAGTCTGATGGCAGGCACATTTGGCTGGGATGGCTGACAAGTTGGGAGTATGCGGCAAGAGTGCCGCCCGACCTGTGGCGAGGCGCACACTCCGTTCCACGCGAGGTGAAGCTGAAACGGTTCCCGGGCGGAATCCGCCTGGTGCAGGAGCCGATTGCGGAACTTCAGGTGCTGCGGGAACGGCATACGAAAGTGGAAAATCGGAGCTTCGAGGCCGCGAACGATTTATTGAAATCAAAAAAAGTTCGTGGTGAAATGCTGGAGATTGCCGCTGAAATTTCCTCGGAGGATGCTGCCGAGTTTGGGATTCGAGTATGCAAGGGCGACGGTGAAGAAACTGTGATTGGAGTGGATACGAAGAAGCAGACATTGTTCGTGGACCGGACTCGATCCAGCAGCGTCAGCTTTGATGAGCACTTTGCCAGCCGCGATGCCGGGCCGATCACACTCGCTGCGGGTAAAAGCGTGAAGCTTCACATCTTTGTGGATCGGGAGTCGGTTGAGGTGTTTGGAAACGATGGTGAGACGGTTATCTCTGAGACTATTTTTCCCAAGCAGGGCAGCGATGGGATCGAGATTTATTCGCTCGGGGGACGAGCGCGCGTGATAAAGATGGATGTTTGGAATCTGAAATCTATCTATCAGTGAACAAGATTCTGGTTCGCCCATATTCAATCACTTTCAATCATTGATTGCCTGATAGGCAAGAACGCGTACTTCCTGATCGAGCCGCAAGCCACCTGTGGGATGCAATTGCGCCATGAAGATTACGATCATTTGTTCTTTGGGGTCAATCACGAAACCGGTATAGAAGAAACCGCCCCACTGATATTCGCCCGGCGATCCCAGCTCGCGCAGCGGGGCTCTTACGCCGTCGATACCGAAACCGAGTCCAAAGCCAAAGTCTTTGTCGGGACTGATTTTTCCCAACTGATCGTTGGTCATGAGTTCTACTGACTTCCGGCTCAGGAGGCGGGCGTTTCCGGCTTTGCCACCGTCGAGCATCATCTGGGAGAAACGGGCGTAGTCCGCTGCTGTCGATACCAGACCGGCACCGCCTGAAAAAAGTTTCTTGGGGCCGTGATACGGATAGTCAGCGGAGTAGACCATCGGGCCTTCGACGATCGGAGTATCCGGGAAACGATTCAGTCCCTTATCCGCATAATACGTATAAGCCGTCGCGAGCCGATCCAGTTTGTTGTCGGGAGGGTAGAAATAAGTGTCTTTCATGCCGAGGGGATCGAAAATGCGCGTGCGCAAGAATTCGTCGAAGGATTTCCCCGACACGACTTCCACCAATCTTCCAAGAACGTCGACGCCCAGGCTATATTCCCATCGATCCCCTGGATTAAAGAGGAGAGGAAGAGCGGCCAGTCGCTTCACGCTGTCATCGATGGTTCCGTCATACTGCAGCAGGCCCGATGCAACATTCGCATCGTGGTACGTCTGACCCAGATCAGTATTCCAGTTGTAAGTCAGTCCCGAGGTGTGCCGCAGCAGGTCGCGAATGGTGATCTCTTTGGTGGCAGGAATGGAATAAGGCTCGCCGGTCGCCGGCTTTACCAGAACTTTCGGATTCTTAAACTCGGGCAGGTATTTCGAGATGGGATCGTCAAGAAGGAAGTTGCCCTCTTCATAAAGCATCATGACGGCGGCGCTGGTAATCGGCTTGCTCATTGAGCAAATGCGGAACATGGCATCGGGACGCATGGCAGTATTGGCCTCGCGGTCCATTGTTCCCTGCGCCTTGAACCACGCTACATGGCCGCGGCGCATCACCAATGTCACCGCGCCCGCGATGCGTTTGTCATTGATGTCGTGCTGCACTGCCGTGCCGATTCGCTCGAGGCGTTCCGAAGATAATCCAACGGCTTCGGGCTTGGCAGTTGGCAGATCTTGTGCGACCGCAGTGGCGGACAATGCGAGGATGACTACATATAAGAAGGTTGAAATTTTTGTTTTGTAGGTCATGTTTTCCTTGGATATCTTCCCGAGTTGCTTATTGCAACAAGAACAATCTGTACCCATAGCCGTCAGCGAGGAGCTTCAGCGGATTCGTCATTGAAATCGTTTCCCCCGTTTTCAAATCTCTTATCGCCTTCGCATTCAGCCCGCTTGTATCTAACTCAACTACCTGAGGCGCCGACGCAAAGTTGGTGACTACCAGGACCCTTTCTGATCCATCTGTCGCGGTACGAATAAATGCGTAATGCTTGGCTTCGTCTTTGCATGGGAGTTTTCTTCGAGGTCCCGTTTGAAACAGAGCAGGATGGACCGCCTTGTTTTTCAGCAGCCACTGAATCTCAGGATCGTTGGCAATGTTCTCATCTTTGTCGCTCCAGTCGGTAATGAGCTGCCCTGTGGTAGCGACTATGGCTGCTGTCAGGTGTTGCTGGGCAGTACCTTCGACCCTGGGAAAGGTCATGTTCAACGTGCCACCGACCGCTACGACTCGATCGTGATAGGACCTCAGGCTTTCTTCTATGGGACGCGGATCGCCAGTCTCAACCGCATTTTTCAAAACGACGTTTTGTTTTTCCCACCAAAGGTTGAGTCCGTAATCCTGAACCGAGGCCCAGCCTCCTTCGGTGATCCAGGCTGCCGGATCTTCGTGGAAGCCGCCAGCGCCTTCGGGCTGACTGTACTTGTTGCTATAGCTGCGGATGATGTCGGTGATCAGCGCGTGCCCTTTGTCCCAGGTATAGCCCACATACCAGTTCACGGCATCGACTACCATGCCATCGATTCCGGTATTCATCCAGAAGCGGACAATCTTGGCCGATTCTTCCTGCCACTCAGGACTCAGCCAGTTGTATTGCGGGAGATCGATGGTATTTCCCTGCGCGTCTTTACCCGGCCAACGAGTCCAGTAATAATGACGGGCGCGCGCGTTGTAGACCCAGCGTTCGCGCTTTAGCGGCTGATAGGTTGAGAGCCAGGTCGGCCGCACCATGAAATAGGTGTCGCCAGTTGCGGGGGCGGGCGCATCACTCGAATCGCTCCAAAAAAACCATTTCGCTTCTTTGCTCGCGCGCCCTTCCCGAACGTCGTCACAAGCCTTCAGAAAGCTGGGCGCATCAAGGCCGCTGTATCCGAGGTTAATAAAGATGATGGCCGGCATGTCGAGCTGATGAGCAGCCTGCACGACGCGCTTGAAATCTTCGATGGAACCGTACTTCGGGTCGATGTGGTAATGATCGCGAGTGTCCAGCCCGTGATAACTTTTGCCACCATCGGCGGGCGCAAATATCTGGATTCCTGCGAACCCCTCTTCTTTAAGTGATTGAAGCTGCTGTTGGGCCTTTTCCAGATTGAGCGAAAGCTGAGGATAGGACGAATCGTCTTTCAACGTGACGTTGCGGATTGCGGAGGCCGACTCCCACCAGCGGCCGCTCAATCTTGAAGCCGGCCGGGAAGGTACTACTTTCGGCGAGAGTGAATCCTGATTGGATTGGGCTGTGGACTGGTTCCCGTAAATGCACCAGCCCAATAAAAGCGACAACAAAAGCTTCAGCAAGTAAGGCTTGTTACCAGCATAGCGCAGCTTTGCCGTTTGGCGTGATTGCTTCTGCCATGGCGATCTCAAGATTCCGCTCTTTCTAGAAAACCACTTTCGCGGCAAGCTGGATGATGCGGCCCTCGCGGCTGCCGGTAACTTGTCCGAACGGGCCGGTACTGCCGTTCAATTGAGTACTGACGGCATTCCATTGCGTGTGATTGAGGCCGTTGTACATATCCGCGCGAAGCTCGGCGTGGAGAGCTTCGTGGAAAGCAAAGTTCTTTCCGAATGAGAGATCCCAATTGTTCTGGCCGGGACCCCTGACTACGCCTGGCTCAGCGGTTCCTTGCGTGCCGTTGGCCGGTGCGACGAATGCGCTGGTATCGAAATACTCCCCGTAAGTGCGCTTGGAGTGCGGAAAGTTCGGATTATGCAGCATATCAAGATTGTCCAGCCCGCTATAGGGGGCATAATCTTGGGACACGTTCCCGTTTCCGTTCGAGACCGTCAGAGCATCGCCGGATTCAAAGGTTGCGATCGCCGAGACGTGCCAGTCGCCGAGAGCAGGCCGCAGGTAGCCCGGCAGAGCCTGCGCATACTTAGGTTCATAGGTGGTCTGTAACAATAGACGATGGCGATGAGAATAAGTTTCTTCGCCGTAGGTCGGGATGATGTTTTGCGGATAGTTATAGCCGGTGTCTTGCGTGCCCTGGCCGTTGATGCCCCGGTCGCCGAGGGTTTTTGAATAGGTGTAGTGGGTGAGAATTTGTAATCCGTGGCTCATTTGGTGCGAGAATTTTATGATGCCGGCGTTGTAGTTGCTGTTCAGGCCAGCCCGCTGTAAATAAATGTCGCCGAACCTGCCGGAGTTAAATGGCCGCGCGGCGTTATAGGCGGCCTGGGAAGCCCAGCCTGTCTGATAAGGTGCGGCGTTAATGTCGTCGAAGTACCAGCCGTCCCGGCCCTCCGCTCCGATGTAAGAGAAAGTGATTACAGAATTGTGGGAAACTTCCTGCTGCACATCCAGCAGGTAGCGGTGGATGTAAGGGGTGCGAAACGACTGCCCCCGATCCGCATAAAAGAGGGTTTGAGTAAAGGGTTGAACATTGTAATAGCCCTGCCCCGGACCGGTAGACACGGGAAAGGTTCCCGGCGCCACTTGCGGCGACGGCTGGAATACCGTCGACGCGGCCGCTTGCTGTGCCGTGGCATTGTCAACTTCCGCTCCGGTGAAGCCTCCTGGGACGCCTCCGTAAAAAGCTCCATCAAGAACGTTCGATATCTGGCTCGCTCCGGAGTTGAAGTAGAGTCCGTATCCGGCGCGGATGACAAGCGTCGGGCGCAACTGCATCGCTATGCTGAGTCGCGGAGCGAAGTTGTGCTTGGGTGCCGAGGCATAGTGCTGCGGTATCCCCGGGGTAATTCCGGGAATGGAGAGACTATCTGTGGCCTGTTCGTAGAGAGCGCAGCAGACATTGTTCGTGGCGAATACAGGGATGGGCAAATCATAGCGGAGCCCGTAGGAAACCGTGAGCTTCTGTGTGACCTTTACCTTGTCGTTGAAGTAGCCCCCGTAGTAAGGAACGACCACATTCGGTTCGGGAGCAAACGGACCGCCCGAGGTGTAGTTATAACGCTGATGAATAACTGAGGGTAAACCCATTAAGGCTTCGGCGAAAGCGTCGCCGCCGGATTGGTCGGCCGGGTTCGCCGTAAAGAGCTGCGGACCGCCGCCGCAATATGAACCGGCGTAGGGCGCACAGCCATAGGCAACGTAGCGGACACTATCAAAGTCTTCTTCCCCTTTGCGCAGGTAAGTAAACCCGAACGTCACGGTGTGGCTTCCGCGAATCCAGCTCACGTTGTCGGAGAATTGGCGCGTATTGTTGGAGGCGAGAAAGTATTCGTCATAACCAGCGGTTGGCTCGTTTACAGCACCGCCCGTGCCCACGCCGTAGTTGTAAATGTTCAAGCCGAGGATGCCAGTATTGCCCCCGTTGCCCGTGCCCGTATTCTGAAAAATCGAGTTCAGTGGATTCGAGGAGCCATTGTTAAAGGCGATTTCCGATGGGCTCAACGTGAGCAAAGCGCCGCTTCCGATGGCAAAGATAAATTCGTTGGTCAAATGAGAATTGAAAACGTGCGCTTCATCGACCGTCACGACGTGCGATTTGTCGCTAACATCCGAAACACTCAGGTTTGGAATCAAGCCACCGCTATTGTTCGGTATGCCTTTGTATTGGGACCAGGCCACGAACACGCTATCTTTTGAGGATATCCGGTAGTCGAAGCGGCTATCCCAATGATAGGGGTCGACTTCCTGCGTGGAGGGAAATTGGTAATTCGTGCCTCCATTAAGTATGGTTGGCGCTATATTGGCGTGCGGAAAGAGGTTGATCAGGCCGGTGGCTTGCTTGCTCGCCGCCGCGGGATTGAAAAGCCCGGCCGTCACTAAATTATTAAACGGGATGGGTGCACTGGTAAAAGGGTTGTAAAGTTGGCCATTCGGTTGGGAACAGATTCCGTTGCTATCAAAGGTGCCCCCGTTGACCGGGCCGGTGCAGTTTTCTCCAAAGTTCCCGGCGCGCTGTAAATCACTCGGCACGATCGCGAAGTTATTCGCTCCGGCCAGTGAATGCGGATTGCGCTCGTAATTGACGAAGAAGAAGGCATGGTCTTTCAGATTAAGAATTTTCGGGATGAAAACCGGGCCTCCCAGACCGCCTCCATACTGATTAAAACGATATGCGCTCTTGGTAAATGATCCCACGGCCCGGTTGATGGGAACCAGCGCGTTTAAAGCATCGTTTTCGAAAAAATCGTAGACTTCGCCATGGAACGTGTTCGTGCCGGCTTTTGTGGTCGCATTGAGGTTGGTAAAATCACGGCCATAGGCAGCGGAGAAATCTGCCACGCCGACCTTCACCTCGCCGATGGATTCCGCAGATGGCTGGAAGCTGCTGCCGCTTTCATAGTTCTCGTTGGCGTTCACACCGTTCACGTAGTATCCATTGTCGCGGGAACCCTCGGCATTGCCGCCGGCAGTGTAATCCGCGCCGCCGGAGGTGTACGACGCTCCGACTTCAAAAGTACCGCCCAGATTGATATTGACGCGGGGAGACGTGCTGACTCCGGGAGTTAGCTCGGTCAAAGACGTCCAGTTGCGGCCATTCATTGGCACGCTCGCAATTTGATCCTCGCTGATGTTCTGATCGAGATCGGCAGATTCAGTTTCGAGCAGCGGCGCGGAGGAACCGGTTACCGTCACCTGCTCGGAAACTGAAGCGAGCTGGAGCCGGACGTCGTAGCGGACATCGGATTGAGGCGCTACCGGCAAAGGGCCGGAGATTAATTTCTTGAATCCGGAAAGTTCGACCGAAACCTGGAAGTTGCCGGGCAGGAGTTGGGAGAACTCGTAGTGGCCGTTCGTATCGGTGTTGGCGGTCGCGGTTTGATTTCGGCCTAAGTCGAGCAGGGTGACGGGGGCGTTGGGCACGACCGCGCCGGATGCTTCGGTGACCACCCCGCTGATGCTGCCGCGCTGGGAAAATTGAGCGAATGAAGCCGGAATCAAGGCCAATAAAGTGAACAGCAGAACCATGAACCGCGACAAGGGGGTCCGCATAAGCTTTAAATCTCCTGGGACGGTGCGCCGGGCGCCAAACGGCACAGTCATTAGTTGAAACGTTTCAAATCGCGAACTGATGAAATTTACCTTAGCTGGTTTGGCACTGTCAACCTCTAAAAATGGCTCCCTGGGAAATCTCAGGCTCATGCTTCTTGCATGCAGGCCCCTACGTTTACCCGACTCGTAGCTCCCCGACTTTCCGTGCGGAATTTTGTCATCGATCATGAGTGAGAAGCGCATGTCCTAGCGTAAGAAATCTGGGCAAAATACCACGACGAAGCTATGATTTACGGGGGTAAAAACCCCATAGCGAGAGAGTTCTCCGCCTCGGCGCGAAGTTCCGTGGCGATGTAAAACGTTTCAAAAATTATCCGCTCGGTGTATCCGGGCAGTTAACGGCGCCAGTCTCCACTTTTTGGCGCGCAGGAAGATTAGCTAAGACGGCGCTGCCGCGGAGACTGCGAGCGGACTTAGGGTTGAACCTGCCGGGACGAGTACCGCGATCTCGTTGTCAATGGTTCCCCATCGCGATAAAAATTCGAGCTTGATCAGAAGAGCTTGGGTGATTTCCTGCCCCTTAGCGGCCAACAACATTCCTCGAGCCCGCGTTCTAATTTCCCGCTGCAAGATCATGCCGGTTGTTAGCTTTGAGGCGTCTACTTTGCGCGGCTCCATTTTGCCGCTGTCGAGCTTGATGCCTTCTAACGCCTCGATCAGTTCCGGTCCGAACTCGCTGTGCCGGACGCGAAGTTTGGCAATCGCATCTTCATCCGAGAATCCCTTCATTCTATGATTGTCAAAAGCGACCGCAAGCTTGAGCATTTTCGCACCGAGCACGATGTCTGCCGCCGATGAAACCGGCTCGCTCGAAGCTTCGTCCGCGGTTTTTTCGGTTAATTGCTGGCCAATCATCCAGGCTACCGGTTCCAACCGGGGGATATTGACGAGGAGATCCCTCGCCACTCGGGGATGAGTGGCAAATCTCGACTGGTCTTCCGCCGAGAGGCTATTGCCAGCGTATGCCGCCTGAATAAGATCGGGATCAAGCGTAATGCAGCCCAACTGCGAAAGCATCGCGGCCGCCTCGAAACGCCACGGAGAAGGCAGATTGAACTTGCCCACCAGGTAGCGGACCAGATGCGCAATCCGCATGGATATTCCAAAAGCCTCTGGGCTGGCCGCGCTCAAGACGTCCGTGAGTACTTTTATGCTCCCCATGAGAGTCTTTTCAAGGAGTTCCTTCTCGGCGGTGACCAGGCGGTACTGAATTAATCCTGTAGTGAGGGCTGTGGCCAGAACCTCTTTTTCGCACGGCTTGGTGAGGAAGCGGAATATATTTCCCTCATTCACCGCGTCCATGGCTGCGTTCAGGTCGGTGTAGCCAGTCAGCAACATCCTTACCGTGTCCGGGGCTGTCGCCCGCACCCGCGCCAGGAATTGTGCTCCATTCATTTCAGGCATACGCATGTCAGAGATGACTACTGCGTACGGACCGTGCTCCTCTATCGTAGCCAGCGCCTGCTCCCCGCCCACAGCGGTATCCACCTGAAACTCCCGATGCAGCATTCGCTTGTAGCCATCGAGTACGGCGGGCTCGTCATCCACGAAAAGGATTTTGCCACTCATGATATTCCTCTGAAAGATCGGGGCCGTGGTCCATTCTTCATGCCGTCTCAACCCTCTCGCACACCGCAACTGGTAGAAACGACGCAATCATTTTCATCGGCACGGTGTGCTCCGCGCATTAGTGAGTTACGTATTTTCTGGCGGGGATTCGAGGGTTGGCCATGACGATAGCTTCTAAAGTCAGCGACATTTTGTGCCGATGAATCCGTGACAAGGCTGCGCGGCCAAAAGCAATGCCCACGTGAAGCGTATCTTGCTCATGGAAGATGCAAGCAAGAAACAAGACCCGTATCTGCCGTCTAGCACTCCCTTAGCTTCGGGACAGGCCGCTTTTCGTTTGGGGCTGGCATTCAGCCTGCTAGTTGTTCTCTTGATCACCGCCGGCGATCTGGGGTTACGTCGAATGGATCGCGTCAACGCCGACCTGTACGACATCATGATCAGACAGTGGGTCAAGGTGCGCCTGTCACGGGAGGTGGAAACCTACTCGAATCGCAACAGCCGCATCACGATGCAAATCTTCCTGCTCACGGATAAAGAGCAAATCGACTCACTCCTGGCCATCCGTTTGGAGAACACGCAAAAAATCTCAAGCCTGGTAGCCGAACTTGAAAATCTTTGCGAGTCGCAAGAAGAGAAAAGATTGCTCAGGGTAATTCACGACTCAAGAGGCCGATATATCGAAAGCTACCATCAAGCCCTGCATCTTCTCGTCGATGAAAAGAAACCAGACGCGGCAATCGCCGCCATGTCGCAGCAAGCTACCCCGGCTATGCTTAAGTACCATGATGCCCTGGATGACTTCGTGCGCTTCCAGGGAGACCAATTTGAATGGTCAGTCCGGCAGAGCGGGGCACACTATGTTGCCGCTCGCCGCCTGGCTTGGTTCATGATCCTACTCGCTGTGGTTATGGCTGGCGCCATCGCGCTGTTTGTCATAAGAAGCACGGTTCGAGAAATCGCCGCTCGTGTGCACAGCGAGAAGGAAGCACTGCAGACGACACATCGGGAGGCGGAGGTTTTTATCAATGCGGTGCCCTCGATTCTGATTGGCATGGACCACGACTCGCGCATTACGCGTTGGAATTCAACCGCGGCCAATGCGTTCGGCCTGCCTGGCACTGAGGTGTCAGGTAAACAACTGGCAGACTGCGGGGTCAAATGGTTAAGGCCTGACATGGGGGAAGAGATTCGGTCCTGGTGTTCAGGACGAGGCTCGCGGCGGTGCGATCAGGTTCCGTTCGAGATGGACGAGAAGGTGCGACTGCTGGGACTCACCATCACGCCGGTACAGGCTGGCGATAAAGACGTAACCGAATTGCTTATCATTGGCTCCGACGTTACCGAACGAAGCGCTCTGGAAGAACAACTTCGGCAGGCGCAAAAATTGGAATCCATAGGGCAGCTCGCAGCTGGAATCGCTCACGAAATCAATACCCCCGCGCAATATATTGGAGACAACGTGCGCTTCTTGAAAGAAGCCTTTCATGACCTGAGCGGTCTCATGAAGAAGCACGAACAGTTGTTGGTAGCGGCTAAAGGTAACACTCTTTCTTGCGAGACCGTTAAGGAAGTCGCGGCTGCGGCGGAACGCGCGGACACAGGCTATTTACTGGAGGAAATCCCCAAAGCCATCGAGCAATCCCTGGAAGGCGTGACCCGAGTGTCTACGCTCGTGCGTGCGATGAAAGAGTTCTCGCATCCGGGTACGAAAGAGAAAATCCCGTTGGATCTGAATCGCGCCATTGAAAGCACTACAACCGTCACGCGCAACGAGTGGAAATACCTGGCCGATCTGGAAACGGAATTCGACCCCTCACTACCGATGATCCCGTGCCATGTTGGCGAATTCAATCAGGTGATTTTGAACCTGATTATCAACGCCTCGCATGCCATTGCCGACGTGATCGGAAAACAAGGTTCGACGAAAGGAAAAATCAAAGTAGAAACGCGGAACTGTCCGGAGTGGGCCGAAATACGAATTCAGGACACCGGCTCGGGAATTCCGGAAAAGGTGCGCGCCCGCATCTTTGATCCCTTCTTCACTACCAAGGAAATTGGCAAGGGAACAGGGCAGGGCCTGGCCATCGCGCGCTCGGTAGTGGTGGACAAACATGGGGGAAGTATTCACTTCGAAACTGAAGTCGGGAACGGCACAACCTTTATTATTCGCCTTCCTCACGATGGCAAGGCTCTTGCCGCCAAAGCGGGGTCGGCGTGAAGCGCATCTTGTTCGTGGACGACGAAAGTAAGATTCTCGACGGCATCCGACGCATGCTGCACGCGGAGCGAACTCGCTGGGATATGCAGTTTGTTGTGGGCGGCGAAGCCGCCATGGAGGCCTGCGAAGCGGGCAGCTTCGACGTGGTTATTTCCGACCTGCGGATGCCGGGAATGGATGGCGCCACACTACTCGGTCACATTCGGGATCGCTTTCCGAGCACGGCGCGAATTATTCTTTCCGGATATGCCGAAGCCGCGCTGGCCACCCGCACCGTTCACGTGGCACACCGTTTTCTCACCAAGCCGTGCAATGCGGCAGAAGTGCAAGCTACGATTGAACGTGTCTGTACTCTGCAGGATATATTGTGCGCACCCGAGATTCGAAAAGTCGTGGGAGCCGTCGCCGAACTGCCTTCCCTCTCTATCACGTACACCAATCTTACGAAAGCGCTGAAGGATCCAAACGCTGACATAAACCAGATTGCGGACATCATCCAACAAGATGTCGCAATGTCAGCGAAAGTGTTGCAGCTCGTCAACAGCGCTTTCTTCGGTTTGGCTCAGAGTGTCACCAACTTGCGGAGCGCTGTCTCTTATTTGGGCATGGAGACAATCAAGAATCTTGCATTGGCTACCGAGACTTTCAGGATTTTTACGCCAGACTCACGTATCCCACAGTCAGTCTGCGAGAGTATCCAGCAACATGCGCATAGCACCGCAGCCATCGCCGGCAGGCTCCCCGGAGACCGGAAAACTCGCGAGGTGACCGTTGTGGCCGCACTTCTCCACGATGTTGGAAGACTCGTTCTGGCCAGCAAAATGCCCGACATGTTCTGTTCCGTGCTCTCCCGTACCAGCGAGTGCAAATGCGAGATCTTCGAAGCGGAGGAGGAACTCCTGCGGACCTCACACGCGGAAATTGGTGCTTACCTGCTCGGTTTGTGGGGTATTCCCAACCTTGCCGTTGAAGCCATCGCGCACCACCATCATCCGACTCGCATTCCGCACTCCGGTTTCGACAGCTCCATAGCCGTCTATGTTGCCGACGTGTTGGCTCACGAACTGGAGGCTCATCCCGAGGACTCAACTGGAGCGAAACTCGGGCAGGCTGATCGATCCTGCTTTGAGACGTTGGGGATTTTGCCCCAGTTCCCTGAGTTCCATGAGCTTGCGCTCCAAGATCGCAACTGAAAGTCACCCGCTTAGCGGGTGCGATAGACCCGTCATCATTGTTACGGCCAACCTGAACCTCTGCCTTGCTTCCCAAAAGCTGCCTTGGCATTACCTATGTCAAGAAAAGCGCCGCCAGCCAGCAGCGGTCAGGACAGCGGCACTTTGAAGAAACGGCCCAGCGATTGCCTCATGCAGCCGGAGAGTGCAACTGTTCTGCAATCATTGAGCGCTGCGAAACCTGCCATCGGTTGGCCTGCGCGATGCAGATGATATGTAAGATCACCATCAACGGCACCGCGAATGTCGGAATCAGGCTCAACGGAAGCACATTCATCGCATTGGTAGGAATTCCGTTAGGATCGATCACTCTCGCGAGTGTACCGAGCGTCACCGCCGTTACCAGATCCGCGATTCCCAGTACCTGCCAGACAATGAATATCCTGCGGTGATCGGGACTCGCCAGTTTCAAGGCTACGAAGATTGCGGTCGCGCCGATAGCGATATCTCCCCACCCTGCGGGTAAAGCGAATACCTCCGGCAGTTTGCCCCGAACAGCCAGAATCAGAAAGACAATCCCCGCGATTCTCCAGCTATGCACCATGGTCAATATCCGCGGATTCAATGACATCGTGAAATGCCGCAATCCTGCCGATGCCGCGAACCACATCAGGAACACGACGATCGGCGCCGACGATGCCAGCCCAAGTGCAAGCGGCAGATCGCTCGGGCCAGCCCTGTAGACGTGCAATGCAGAAGTGGTAATGGATAAGACGAACCAGGCTGCAATCAGCCCAACAGTTAGCTTTGCGTACTTCGTCATAGCAGACTCCTCATTCTGTGGCCACTGAAGCCACTTCGTTTGTCAGTTTCATAAGGTTGTCCCAGCGCACGTTTCCGAGTTGGCGCCGGAGCCGTTCCTGCAACTCCTGCCAACTGGGAAGCGCACCGTTGAGTTGAGCCTCTCCGGCTTTGGATAGGCGCAACCGCCACTCGCGCCGGTCTTTACCGTGCCGTTTCACGATCCAGCCATGACCATCCATGATCTCCAGTGTTCGGGTCAGAGTCGTGCTGTCCATCGCCAGAATCTCTCCGAGTTTTCGCTGGGAGACTTCTCCGGCGAGCGCCAACGCTTGCAAGACGGTGAACTGCGTAGCCCTAAGCCCCAGCGGACGTAGCGCCGCATCATAGTGCTGGGTGAGGCTTCGCGACGCCCGGCGAAGGCTTGCGCACATACAGGGGAGATCCGGAATAAATGGCTTTTTCATGCCAAATAGATGTATATACATTCATTGAAGATTCGAATAAATCACGATGCCGGATCTTGCCTTTCCTGACTCGCCGGTATCAGCGATAATCAAGGGGATGATCCCGCTGAGAAGATTTGGACCGCTGCTCGCTCTCGTCTTCTCTCTCGGGCTGAACGCGCAAACTAGGCCGGATCGAAACGCGCCGATTATCGCGGCATTGCGCGCCAAAGATTTTGCGGTTGCCGTACAGCTCACCCAGGAAGCGCTCACGAAATCTCCGTCGGACCCGCAACTGTGGACACTTCAGGGCATCGGGCTCTCGGCTGAGAAACACAATAAAGAAGCACTGGCGGCGTTTCATCACGCGTTGCGGATTTCCCCCGACTATCTCCCGGCATTGGAAGGCGCTGCCCAGATTGCGTACGAGTCGGGAGATAAGGAAGCTGCGACACTCTTGCAGCACATCGTTCGTTTGCAGCCCGGCGAGCAAACCAGTCACGCAATGTTGGGCGCGATCGCCTCAAAACAGGGAAATTGCGCGCAAGCGGTGCGCGACTTTGAACAGAGCGGACCGTTGCTGGACTCACAGCCAGTCGCAATGAAACAGTATGGCGTTTGTCTGGTTGCTGTAAAACAAACAGACAAAGCTGTCTTCGTTTTTCAGAAGCTGGTGGAACTTCACTCGGAAGATGCCGGCGCGCGCCGCGATCTTGCATCTCTCCAACTTAAAATAGGGCAACCGCAAGATGCGCTGGCCACGTTACAACCTCTATTGGGGGTGAGCACTCCGGATGTAAGCAGCATGCAGCTTGCATCCGCCGCTTACGAAGCCAACCGGGACACTCCTACAGCGGTCAAACTTTTGCGGGACGCGATTGTGGAAGATCCCCGAGACGTTTCTCTCTACGTGGACTTCGCCAACATCGCGCTTTCTCATCAATCGTTTCAACCCGGCATCGACATGATCAATGCGGGGCTCAATCTCCAACCGAATGCTGCTCCCCTCTACCTGGCGCGCGGAGTTCTGTATGTGCAGCTTGCCGACTTCGACAGGGCTGAAGCTGATTTTGAAAAGGCCGAGCAACTGGACCCGCGCCAGTCGATAAGCGCGGCCGCGCAAGGAATGGCGGTGGAGGAACAAAACCAGAATGATCCGGATCGCGCGCTGGCTATCGTGAAATCCAAACTGGTTAAGAAGCCGGGCGATGCTTTCCTTTTATATCTTCAGGCCGCGATCATTGCACAGAAAGCTCCAGCTACGGACAGCCCGGAATTCCGCGAAGCCATGCAGTCGGCCAAAAAAGCGATCGCGATACAGAACACGCTTGTCGGCGCTCACGATGTTTTGGCCAAACTTTACCTCGAATCCGGCCAGACTGAGGCGTCCATCAAGGAATGCCGGGACGCTTTGAAGATCGATGCAAAAGATCAGGCGGCACTTTACCATCTGATCGTGGCGCTGCGGAAGACGGACCGCAAAGCGGAGATTCCGGATCTGCTCAAGCGACTGGCCGAAGCCCGGCAGGGCGCAACCAAGGACGAAGCAGAACAAAATCGTTACAAGCTGGTAGTAGGTTCCGGAGCTCAATCCAATTAAGTAACCGTTGCGGCGAGCTTTTGGTCGAGCAAGTCAGCTTGAGTAAACCTTTACCGAAGTGATTAAATCGCGATAGCGACACCCCGCACATACCTCCTTATGACGATTACTCGCCGGTCTTTTTTCCTGCTTTCGCTTTGTGCTGCCGCACAACAGGCTATGGGCCAAGGCATTGCCTCACGAGATGTGAAGGCGCAAGCAGCTCCAAAGCCTTCGGGGCGGCCGTTCGATGCGCATTTCCTGGACATAGCGGAAGCGGCGGGCTTGAGAGTGCCAACCATTTACGGAGGTCTGGAAAATAAAAAATATATTCTGGAAGCGAACGGGTGCGGATGCGCCTTCATCGATTACGACAATGATGGGTGGATGGATATTTTTCTCCTCGCAGGGACGCGTCTTGAAGGAGCTCCCCCGGAAGCGACCAATCGTCTTTATAAGAACAATCGCGATGGGACTTTTACCGACGTTACAGACAAGGCGGGGTTGCGGGCCGCAGGTTGGGCCAACGGCGTTTGCATTGCCGACTACAACAATGACGGCTTCGAAGATATTTTTTGCACGTACTTCGGACAGAACCGTTTGTACCGCAACAATGGAGACGGAACTTTCACGGACGTAACAAAAGCGGCCGGATTGTTGGAAGATGGCCCGGCGCGATGGGGAGCGGGCTGCGCTTTTGTAGATTACAACCGGGACGGCCATCTCGACCTTTTTGTGTCGAACTATATCCGGTTTTCTTTCGAGCATGCGCCTGTGCCCGGCGAGAGTTCGACTTGTAATTGGAAGGGCATCCCGGTGAACTGCGGCCCCCGCGGACTACCCACGGGCAGGCATTCTCTCTACCACAATAATGGCGATGGCACATTTACCGATGTAACGAAGCAAGCCGGCATCGCCGTCGCTACCGAGAGTTACGGCATGACCGTGGTCACGGCAGATTTCGATGAGGACGGATGGCCGGACATTTTCGTGGCGTGCGACTCCACTCCTAGCCTACTTTTCATGAACAATCATGACGGTACTTTTCGGGAAGAAGGAGTTTTGCGCGGGGTTGCGTTAAGCGACGACGGGATGGAACAGGCTGGAATGGGCGTCGGCATTGGCGATTACAACCTCGACGGCCATCTCGATCTGTTCAAGACGCACTTTATCGGCGACACCTGCGGCTTGTACCGCAACGATGGCAAAGGAAACTTCGACGATGTTACCCGTCTGGCAAAGGTCGCTGTGGAAACGCGCTTTACCAGTTGGGGCACAGGGATGGTTGACCTCGATAATGACGGTTATCCCGACGTGCTCTTTGTAACCGGGAGCGTTTATCCCGAGGTCGAGCGCAAGCTGCCGCAGTATCCATACAAGAACCCGCGCGTTTTGTTTCGCAATCTGGGCAATTCCACCTTTGAAGAAATGGGTGGTACGGTTGGTGAAGGAATCACAACGCCACACAGCAGCCGTGGCTGTGCATTTGGCGATTTCGACAACGATGGCGACATGGATGTGCTGATTGTCAATCTGAACGAACCGCCGTCACTGCTACGCAATGACCTTGACCCTAAACAGCACTGGATCAAGGTAAAACTTGAAGGAGTGAAATCGAACCGCAGCGCCATCGGCGCGCGCGTGCTTGTACATTATGGTGGCAAGACGCAGGCACAGGCTGTCGTAAGCCAGTCCAGCTATTACTCCTGCAACGATCCTCGCTTGCACTTCGGACTGGGCGCGGTGAAGTTGGTCGATATCGATGTCTACTGGCCCAATGGGCTGCATGAATCCTATAAGCAGGTCGGCGCTGATCAGCTTGTGACGTTTCGCGAAGGTGCGGGACGTGTGGCCAACAAAGGGTGGGCGAAGAGTTAGTTCTGAATTGTCCCCAGCCCTTGTAATTATCAACTTTTTTAACTATCAACTCTAAGATAGAGGCGATAATCCTCGCTCATGATGCTGGCGAATGGACGAAAGGTGAGCGTGCCGTGATCGGTCTTTGTCGCCCAATCGTCCGAAGACTGTGTTACCTGCGCAACCGAAAGCAATTGCTTGCGAGTGATACGCGAGGGAATCTCGCCCACGGCAAATAATGCGACCGGACCGCGCATGAGAGCGACGTTATTCGGATTTTGGTCATCGATGGCTTCCAGCCGCGTCGGCATCTCGAATTCCATTTCCAGCCGGTCGCCGTCTTTCCAGGTACGTTGCAATGCCAGAAACTTGCCCGGAGTAACATCGCCTTCAACTTTTCGGCCATTCACAGATACGGTGCTCTTCGGCCCTATCCATGCGGGAATGCGCAGGTTCACAGCGAAGGTTTCCGGACGCGCTAATGCAAAATCGAACTGGCTGGTATTTGCCTTGGGATACTGCGTGTTCTGGGTGAGCGTCACTTTGGTCGCGTTTTGCTGCCAGGAAACACGCGAGGGCAGGAACAAGTTGATGTAAATTCCGTCATGCGCCTGATAGTAAGAACTAATGCCATAATCGGCGGTCAGTTGAGGGAAAGTTCCGGAGCAGCAAGGCCACTTGTCGCGGTGGTGAACTTTGCGCGCGGAGTTGTTGTAGTCGGAGTAGTAAAAGCTGGTTCCATCGGCAAGAATCGGCGTGGCCCCGGCAATGGTGTTGTAGAGCACGCGCTCCATACTGTCGCCGTAGCGCGAGTCGCGGGTTACACGCAAAAGATAGCGCGTGATTTTGAAATGTCCGTAAGCGCCGCACGGAGTTTCAAAGCTGGCGTGGGTGGTGCTGAGGCTGGAATCCAAACCTCCGCTACCGGGCACGACGAAAGCTTCGTCCGGTCCCCAACCGCCGGTGGCATAGCTCTGCTCCTGCACCATGCGCAAGCCGTTCTGCGCGGCCTTGAGATACTTTTCGTCTCCCAGGACAAGGTAGGATTGCATCGCCGAACTAAATGCATTTACGTGGCTGTAGGCATGTTCGCCGGGTAAAATATTGTGCTCTTGCGCGAGCGGGTCGAAATAGTCGCTCTCGATAAACCGGATTGCCAGGTCGCGGTAGCGCGAGTTTCCGCTGCGCTGATACGCGAGGAATAAATTTTCCGGAAGCGTGTAAGTCTCATCCCAGGTGTAGGCGATTTCTTTATGAGGGCGGGCGCGCTGCTCCGCGCGGCTCAACGCTTTCTCCGGCAGGTGAGGCATGGCAGCGGCAGTGGCGCGCCAGTGGACATCGAGCGCATCCGGATCGGCGGCGAACTCGTGAGCGTCGATTAAACCGCAACTCGTTTTGTCGTAGGTATAGGCCGGCAGCTTGTAATCGACATAGAACTTTCCATCGGTATCGACCGTCTCCGCGAAGCCTCGTACGAGCCGATGGACTTTTTCCTGCGTCGCTTTGTCGCCCGTGACTGCATAGGCGCGCGCCAGGCCGGAAAGATATTGCCCAAAGCTGTGTCCGGGAATGAACGCGTGAAAATTGTCGGGCGTGCTGAAATCGTCCGCGTCGTCATACCAGCCGCCCATGTCGGGTCCGGGCGACGGCATACCCATGCGGTGGCGAAAGGGCTTCAACAAAGCGTCTTCATCGAGGTGAAGATAGAGATTGTGATTGTTGTCGAATTGCTGGCGGAACAGGCTGTCAAGCAACTCGACTTGCGAATAGCTGAATACCGAAAGCGGAGGGACGACCGCCAATGAGACAGACCCCTGAGTGGAAAGAGCTCGCAGGCTGCGTGGCGCGAGAGTGGCTCCCGCCGCTGCGGCGGTTAGTTTCATAAATTGGCGGCGAGAGGTTTGATTCACGGTGTCATCCTTAGCTTCCTGGCTGAGATGCCTTGTCTGAGGCCATAATTGCCCTTGTGCGACCATACGCGCTTATTTTCAAGCGCAGGATAGTACATCTGTCCTATACAGATTTTAAGATGAACGGAGGCTGGCAGAGTTACACAGCGCCGCATTCAGATCGCACTAACCCGATACGGAAATAATTCCCTGCTTCATGGCAACGGAAGCTGCTTCCGTGCGGTCGCAAACATCGAGCTTCTGGTTGATGCTGTTGATGTGATTGCGCACCGTGTACCGGCTGATCCCGAAGGCGCGCGCAATTTCCTTGTTGGTGAATCCCCTTGAGAGCATTTCCAGAATTTCCAACTCTCTCGGACTCAGGCTGGAACGGCTGTTTCTCTCCAAGAGCCGGCTGGCGATCGCCGGCGGGAAATATTGCTTGCCGGCGTGAACCGCAACGATGGCGGCCACGATCTCGTCGCATGACATCTCTTTCAGCAAATATCCCCGTGCGCCCGCCTGAACGGCGCGGTAGATTTCTTCCTCAAATTCGAAGCTGGAGAGAATGATTACTTGCGGCGCAGAGGGCGGCCGGAGCAAGGACTGGAGCGCCTCGATTCCACTTATCTTCGGCATTCGGATATCCAGCAAAACCACATCGGCGGGATTGTGCTCAAGCAGGGCCAAAGCTTCTTCGGCGCCCGCTGCCGCGCCAATCAACTTGAGCCCGGGCTGCTTGCCCAGCATGCTGCTTAAGCCAGCGCGCACCACCGGATGGTCATCAACGATAAGCAACCGGATCGGTGGCTTAACTTGCAGCTTGTCCATGTCGTTGTCTCTGTGCATGAAATCTACGCTCCCAAAGCAAATGCCAGATAGCTGCCGGCCATAACGTACGCATCAATTTGGCCGGCATCGGCGCAATCACTTTTACGGCTGTGCCGCGGCCGGGCATACTATGAATCTTTAACTCCGCGGAAATGGTATCGGCACGCTTCCTCATGCCGAGAATACCGAAGCCAGCCGAGTCGGCGTCCGCGAGAAAACCTTTACCATTGTCTTCAACCAGCAATTGCAGGGCAGACTCGCCGTAGACAAGAGATATCAGCAAAGTGGTTGGATTGGCGTGGCGCACCGCGTTTGCCAGAGATTCCTGCCCTATGCGGAAGAGTGTATCCGAGATACGCACCGGTATGCTGTGCGCCTCGCCAGAGGTGAAGGCGCTGACCCGGATGCCTCCGCCCGCCACCATGCTTTTTGCACTCTGCTCCAGTGCCTGAAGCAGCCCTGCGGATTCGAGGAGCTCCGGCCTCAGCGCAGCGATACTGCGTTTGGCCTCTTCATGGCTGCGGCGCACCAGACTTGAGGCCAACTGGAGCTCGCGGTCGATGGCACATCGATCGTCGATTTCGTCACGAATTGCCTGCAACTGGTAACCTATGCCGGCAAAACTCTGGGCCAAGGTGTCATGCATCTCGTGAGCCAATCTTTGGCGTTCTTCGAGCACCGCCATCAGACGCCATCTTTCGATGTAACTGTTAAGGGTCTGTACCGCCAGAATTAAAAGTAAGAATGCAATGATGGCGATAACGATGTGGCGCGTGCTCCACCAGGGAGGACCTTGCAGTACTTCCACATCGTTCAGCGAGGGCAGCAGAATCGCGAAGGGCGTAAGGTCGCGCGTGTAAGCGGAATCGACCACGCAAATTCCCCGAAGCCGGAGACGGCTCTTCTCCTTTAGTTGCCGGAAAAGCCCGGCCCCACTGCTTCCGTTGGCAATGGCCCGAAATGACTGATTGTCTTCGTCCAGATTCAAGATAAGGGTGTGATCGGGACCTTCTTCTTTACTTTCGAGACGTCCTTCCACTTCGATGTATTGCGCGTCGAAAGAACCGGTGGCGGCCTGCGAAGCGGTGACGCCCATGGAATGAATGGGAGCGTGCGACCACAGGATGTGTACCTCAGCATCCTTTAAAACAGAGCTGAAGTCGTGCAGCTCTGCTTCCCCTCTCGCCTCTACTTGATCGCCTATCTGCGGAGGCGTCGTGGCGTGAAAATTCTGAATTGCCACGCCTCCCGTTGAATCCTGCACGAACAGCGTGGGAAAAGTAAGGGTCACAATGCCGTGAATCGTAACTCGCGAGAGCTTGCCGGGCGCGAGCGCTCGCAGGTTGGCGATGGGTTGGCCATCGGGATCGACATGATGATCGCGCATATCGAGATACAGAGGCTCGAGGTATTGATCTTCTGCCTCCGTCGCCGAACGTAAAGAATTCCACTCGGGGAGAGGCTTTCCCGTTGGCCCGACCAGGGGGTCGGGATTCGCAAGGGGGATTTTCATGTCTCCAACCAGTTTGGATAAATCTTGCGGGGTGGCTGCTCGAACTTGCACATTTCGCCACAGGCCCCCTGTCTGATAAGACTTCAGACCGAAGCGGCCAGACGGCACACAATGCGGTTCTTGTATAGCGTCGACAGTCACCGCCCCGGAAGGCGAGGTCGCGGAAGCGATGATGTTGCAGCCGTAGGCTAAAACTTTCAGGTGGTACCACTGCTGCGCAAAAACCCGGGGCGTGATATGCCTTGCCTGATACTCGACCCATCCATAACCGGCCCGACCAAGGATGAGCGTGTTATCGAGATCGCGTAATCCTGCGTAATAACCGTTGTAGGCGTCCACGCCCTCCTCTTCGTCGCTGCCTCGGATGATGAGGCCCGCGTCTCCGTATTGCCCCAGAAGTTGAACATCCGCTTCGATCAAATAATCTTTCCAATGTACGTTCCCATTCATCAGCTTCGCGCCACGCTCGTCGGAGTTGTTGCGCATGGCGCCATCGACAATCTCCCAGGCGCCACCGAACGGCTGCCACTCTTCCTGCTTTTCGAGATGAAATGAATCGTGATAAAGGGGTTGACGCGCCGCGCGGGAAGAATACAAACGCAATGAGCACCAGACTGCGGCGAAAGCTGCGGACGCGATGAACACTACGGCCATCGCCGTAATGAATCGAGAACGGGATTGATGCGGGCGGGTCATTGCGCGGCCCACCAGTCCGCCGTTAATTGCTGGCGAATCTCGGGAGTGTCCATATTCTCCCGCGTCATCAGTATGGGCGGCACTACGCTCATGCCGGGAACGGTACGGTCATGGATCTGCCCGTCCATATCCTCCATCGCAATACGGCCCATGTCATAAGTGCGTTCCATTACCACGGAGTCGACGCCGCCGCTGCGGATGGGCACCATCAGGTCCTGATCAAAACCAATCAGCTTGATGGCCCGGGTTTTGTCGAACTCCACCAAGGCGTAAAAAGCGCCGCGGGTGGAGATATGGGACAGAGCCACGATGGCGTCTACCGCCACGCCTTGATGGAGAATGTCCTCTGCGACTTGTTGTTCCTGGGGCACGCTGTAGTATCCGAGCCTGCGCGCGACCACACGAATATTGGGATATTCCTGCTCCAACGTATTCTCGAAGCTTCGTTCTCTGGTCGTAATGCCGGTCAGTTGCGGGTTGATGCCGAGAATCGCGATGGAACCTCGTCCATTCAGAATCTTCCCGACGCGGCGCGCGGCCATTTGCCCGCCGGCAGCATCGTCGTTTAAAACATAGGCAAGTTTTGCGGAGGGAGCGATACCCAGGTTCGTTCCCACGACGACCATGGGAAGCCCGCCGGAGACGATTCGGCGGATCGGGATTCGCAAAGGCAAAGTTTGGTCGGGAGTGACAATAATTCCGGCATAGCCTCGAGCCACAACCTTCTCAAGAAAATCGATCTGCCCTTCTACATCATCCTCGCGCGGCGAGGCGTTCCAATATATGTTGAAGCCCTTTCGCAGAGCCACGTGCGTGACCCCGGCGTGCTCAGGCTCCCAAAGCGCCGTTCCGCAGGCTCTCGGGATTACAGCGATGGTATTTGATCGGCGGCTACAGGCAGGCAAGAAAAGGAGTAACAAGGATGAGAGTGCGGCGATAAGCGCGTTATTGCGCCTTAAGATACATCGCCACCAACGTGGCATGGCTGTAACGAGCGTGCATTTATATGGTTTTACATATGCAGCGGGACCGCAAGAGATCGCCCTGGTGGACAAAATCCCCCCCGACTCCCGCCGGGTCGCAGTCGATCTAGTATATATATAGTACATCTGTACCATGCGCTCAAACCGAGAGTCCGTTAGGCTCGCGGTGCTTCGAAGCAGCGATCCGTCTCAAGAGGCAGGGAGCAGCAGTTATATTCCACTGGCTTCACGGAACGGGTTCAGTTTGCAGCGGCTCCCTGTCGAGCCAGGTAGGACCTGAACAGGGTAGTCGAGTAAACGTTTGCTGACAAGCAAATCCTTTTGCTCCGAAAAAGGTGACTCGATATGCGTTCAAGCCTCTCCACTTCCGTCCGCGCCCTGGCGCTTGCCTTTGCCGTTCTTTGCGCAACTTTCTGCTCTGCCCAGTTCTCCGGCAGCGTGCAAGGCGTGGTGCAGGATCCCTCCGGCGCCGGCATCGCCAAGGCGACAGTACGGATCGTGAATAAAGACACGCAGACCGCCGCGACCACGAATTCCGATGATTCCGGCAACTTCCGTTTTATCAGTCTTCCGCCAGGCTCCTACAAGGTAGTGGTCGAGGTCACGGGATTTGTAAAGTCAGAGGCGGATATAACTTTGCTCACCGAACAAAATCTGAACGTGCCCATCACGCTCAAGGTGGGATCGACTTCCGAGTCGGTTACGGTCAGCACCGAAGCTCCCGTGGTTGACACGGCGGACAGCCGGAATGAATTCACGCTGCAGAATCAGGCAGTCGCTGAGTTGCCGATCGTCGGGCGAAACCTGGTGACTCTGGTGACGATGGCGCCAGGGGCCAGCGGCTTGGGAACAAGCGGCGCGGGCAGTCCGGCATCGGGCGTGGACAATTTTTCCACGGAAGAGCAAGTTGACGCCAGCGCCAATGGGCAGGGGCAAAATAACAATCAGTACGTGGTCGATGGGCTGGATGTGACCAGCGGAATTCGCCAGGGCGTCCTGAATCTCACACCTCAACCTGAGGCGATCCGCGAAACCACGATCCAAGTCAACACTTTCACCAGCGAATACAGCCGCGCCGCCGGACTGCAAACCATGTTCACCACGAAATCCGGCACAGACCAGTTCCATGGTTCCGCATCGGATTATTTCAACTACCAGAAAATGTTCGCCGATCAGCATTTCGTATCGTCGGCGGAGCATCCTTATGCACCGTTTCATTCCAATAACTTCGACTTTGCGATCGGCGGCCCGATCATCCCTCACAAAAATTTCTTCTTCTTCTTCTCGGTGGAACCGCTCCGCTCTTCATCGAGTGCCGGCGGATCGGTGACTTTCGCAGATCCGGCCTTCATCGCTTTTGCGCAAGCGAATAATCCTGGAACAGTGGGAACACAAGTTCTCGCCAAGTATCAACCGGTAGGCGTAGGCGGCGTTAACGTACTCTCCACCGCGAGCGATGTTTTTGGGCCAACCGTGTGCGGAACAGCGGCCGCTGAAAACATTCCTTGTTCCACCCCCGTAATCGATCAAGGCGCATTTGGCGCAACTTCGGTACGCAACGGTACGCAATATTTCGGCCGTATCGACAAAGACTTCAAGAACGACCGAATCTATGCCAGCATTTTTCGAACTCTTTTGCTTACGGGCGCGCCTTCAGCAATGCCTCAATTCTCCGCTTTGAACAATACGTGGCAAGTAGCAGGCCAGGCGTCGTGGACGCACACCTTCTCTCCCACCACGTTAAATGACTTCACGATCGGCCAAAGCCGGGTAGAGGGTGTCCTCGGCTCGGGCGCCAAGGATTACACCGTTCCCTCCATATCGGTTAACGGCATTAATGTGGATTCTGGCCAGGCCTATGGTGTTGGATTTGCTCAAGGCGATTTTATCCAGCACAACTATCACTGGCGCGACGTTCTCACGCACGTGCATGGCGCACATACCATCGAGGTCGGTTATGAAGGATGGTATGGCGATGACGTAGAGCCCTTCCAAGGGCCTTGGTCGCAGCCTAAATTCTCATTCAGTAACTTATTAACGCTGGCACAGGATGCTCCGACCAACGAAACCGGCGTGTATTTCAACCCAGTAACCGGCCAGGAGCAACTATGGAGTTGGGATGCAGCCTCCAAGACCTTCGGGCTTTTTGTGCAAGACAGTTGGAGGGCCAGGAAAAATCTGACTGTGACGTTGGGACTGCGCTACGACGATAGCGGCAACCCCTACTCCAAGAGTTCTTCCACGGTGTTTGGAAACTTCTACCTTGGTTCCGGAACCACCGAGCAACAGCAAGTTGCGAATGGCTATGCGAAAGCGACCCATAACGCGCTGCTGCATTCGGTGGACAATCTCTTCAGTCCTCGCATCGGCATCGCATGGGATCCGACGGGAAGAGGCGATTGGGTGGTGCGCGGCGGGTTTGGTATTTATAACAACTGGTTGACGCAAGCGAACGTGCAGGAAGAATTCCGCGGCAGCCCCCCGGGAGAAGTTTCGCCGACGTTCGTAGCGGGAGGAACAGCCAATGCGGGAGCGCCTGTTTTCGTTCTCGGAAACAGCAATAAGCCTCCGTTTGGATTTACTTATCCAACTATTACGCCGGGCCTGAACGCGCAGGGAGGACAGATTGGCGTCAGTGATGCGATCGGCGGCATAAATCCGCTCTTGAAGTCGCCTAAATCGGATATATGGTCGCTCACCCTGGAGCGGAAATTGGGAAGTTATTTCGCGGCCAGCGTCGGTTACAACGGATCCCACTCCTACAATATTGTCGGCAATGGAAACTCCATTGGGAATGTCTCCTATGGCGTGGATATCAATTCCTTTGCTGGCGACCTCATTAACCAGATGAACACCAGTGCGACGCCGGTCGTTCCCAGTGCGACTCGCCTCAATCATAGTTTTGGTTCCATTACCTACGCCAACAATGACCGCTATGGCAATTACGACGCGGTGATTTTCGATGCGCGAGGACACTTCACCCGTGGTTTCGTTGAGGCTTCCTTCACCCATTCCCGTTCCCAGGATGACTCCTTAACCTATCCCGATGGCGAGGCGCTCAATCCGGGGCAGTACTACGGACCGTCCATATTCGATGCGCCGAACCGCTTCTCTCTCAGCTTCAACTATCAGCTCAAAGGCCTGAATGGTGGCCGCGGGGCCGTGGGTTATGCGACCGGCGGGTGGGGGATTAGCGGTACCAGCATCTTCCAGTCCGGCTATCCGTTGACTACCGCTAACGTCAATGGCTTTCTGGCCGTGTGCTCATCGGGCGCTCTGAGTAATGTCACAGGGTGTTCGGCTGCGGACCCAGCGGTTGCTTATCAGGCTGGAAGCGGAGACTACAACGGTGATGGGGACAATATCGATTTCCCCAACGCGGTCAGCTACCACCAGTCGACCAAGAACAGCTCCTGGCTTACAGGGGCGATTCCCTCGACCGACTTCGCCGTCCCCACTTTCGGATCGGAGGGTAATGAGAAATCCAATTTGTTCCGCGGGCCCAATTTCGTTGAGACGAACATCAACATCTATAAAGACACGCGTATTACGGAAAGAGTCAATTTCCAATTCCGGTTTGAGATTTTCAATCTCTTCAACCGGGCAAACTACGTAGACTTCACCAGCTATTCGAATATCGATTCCGGCGGCATCGACATGAATTTGCCGGATGGAAATTTCGGCCAGGCGACAGCGTCGCATGAACCCCGATTCTGGCAACTCGGAGGAAAGCTTTCGTTCTAGTGACAGCGGGTCACACAACGCAAGCCGGCGATAGAAATGCCGTATAACTACAGAAATGGGGAGACACCGGCCGGGCGATAACAGAGATGCTCTACCACAAAAAAAGTGGGTGCTGTTCGCCACGGTGTCTTTCGTTCTATTCGCGCTCTTGGCAGCATCGGCTCAAGACCCGGGGAACCGAATAGACGCGATTAATGCGGCACTGCATAACCGGGAATTCGAGGCAGCACTCGAACTACTTCGTCCCGCACTGCAAATGTCACCCAACAGCGAACAGTTGTGGGCGATGCAAGGCAAGGCGTATGCGGGCGAGGGGCATAACAAAGAAGCGCTGGCTTCGTTTGACCACGCACTAAAAATCGCTCCCGACTATATTCCTGCCTTGCAGGGGGAAGCGCAGATCAACTTCGACGCGGGCAGCGCGGCAGCGATTCCAGTTTTGCAACATTTGCTGCGATTGCGGCGCGACGATAGAACGAGCCATGGCATGCTGGCTGTACTCGAGTACCGGCAAGGGAACTGCGCATCTGCCGCCCCGCATTTTGAACAGGCGGAGGCATTGTTCGATGCTCAGGTGGATGCTCTTCATGCCTACGCCATCTGCCTGGTAAGGCTCAAGCAAATCGATCAGGCGGCAAAAATATTCGAACGTGCACTGGCGCTTGAGCCAGACAATCAGCAGGAACGCAAGTTAGTAGCTTCCATCGAACTCATGGCCCACCAACCTCAAGCGGCTATCGCTACTCTGGGGCCAATGCTCTCCAACAAACCCGATGTCGAAACGCTTGAGCTTGCTTCTGCGGCTTACGAAGCCGCTAACCAGACGGATCAAGCTGTAAACCTTCTCAAACAAGCCATTAATCTTGATCCAACTGATGTCAGCCTCTATCTGCATTTCGCTGACATTTCATCGGTGCACCAATCATTTCAGGTCGGGATCAATGTGGTGAATGACGGTATCAGCCAGCAGCCGAAAGCTGCGCCGCTCTATTTTGCGCGGGGTGTGCTTTACGTTCAGACCGGCCAATTCGATCAAGCTCAGGCCGACTTCGAGAAAGCGTATGAATTGGATCCCAACCAGTCCCTCAGTGCCGCGGCCCAGGGATTGGCAGCTCTGGAAGCGAATGATCTTGATAAAGCGCTGGCCACGGTTCAGGCGAAGCTGAAGGCCAAACCGGACGATCCGACTCTTCTCTACCTTGAGGCGGATGTTCTCGTAAAAAAAGAAGCGGAACCGGGCACAGCAGAATTTCAGCTGGCCATGCGCGCGACTCGGAGGGCAATCGCCTTACGTCCCAGCCTTGGCCCGGCACACGCCGTCCTGGCAAAACTTTACCTGCAGGCAAATCAATATCCCGAAGCGATTGAACAATGCAAGAAGGCGTTGGAGATCGATCCCAAAGACCAAACATCGTTGTACCGGCTGATTCAGGCGTTACGGAAAACAGGGAACGATAACGAGGTACCGGCTTTACTGAAACGGCTGGCTTCCATTCGCCAACAAACCACAAAAGAAGAGATGGAACATTACCGCTACAAACTCGTCGAAGGGAGCACTGAAGAACAACCTGCACAACCTTAAGTTCAAATTATTTGTGCCGTAATTGTGTCCTATCGACAATGAATTCCAGCGCACTTCTGAAAATATTCATGCATTTCTCCGAATTATTCCTAACGCGTCCGAGGGCAGCAAATGATTGATTTCGCCAACCTGGAAATTTGGTTCGTCACTGGAAGCCAGCATCTTTATGGACCAGAAACCCTAAAGCAAGTCGGGGAGCACGCTACTGCCATGGTGCACGGCCTCGGGGAATCTTCGCAGATCCCCGTGAAGATTGTTGCGAAACCAGTGATGACGGGCCATGACTCGATTCACGAGTTGTGCCTGGACGCGAACCGGGCGAAGAATTGCATTGGCATTATTACGTGGATGCACACATTTTCACCCGCGCGTATGTGGATTGCCGGACTTCGGTCGCTGGATAAACCTTTACTGCACCTGCATACGCAATTCAACGAGCAATTGCCCTGGTCGTCCATCGACATGGACTTCATGAATCTGAACCAGTCTGCCCATGGCGACCGCGAGTTCGGATTCATCGGAGCCAAGATGCGCCTCAAGCGCAAAGTTGTCGTCGGATTTTGGCAGGATGGAGCAGTGCATGGAGAAATAGGCGCATGGTCGCGGGCAGCGTGCGCCTGGCACGACTCCCGGCAACTGACGGTCGCGCGCATCGGCGACAACATGCGCAATGTGGCTGTCACCGACGGAAACAAGGTGAATGCCGGGATTATGCTTGGCTACTCCGTAAATGGCTATGGAGTCGGCGATGTGGTTAAGCACATTCAACAAGCCACCGACGCGGAGGTCGATAAACTCACCGCTGAATACGATGACACTTACGCGGTGGTTGAGTCGATGCGGCCCGGCAAACCCCGCAGGCAGGCCATGCGCGACGCGGCCAGAATTGAGTTGGGGCTGCGAGCGTTTCTAAAAGAAGTCGGTGCGCAGGCTTTCACCGATACCTTCGAAGACTTGCACGGGATCAAACAACTTCCGGGTATAGCGGTGCAAAGATTGATGGCTGAAGGCTACGGCTTCGGCGCCGAAGGCGATTGGAAAACGTCCGCTCTGGTAAGGGCGGGAAAGGTTATGAGCCATGGCCTCGAGGGTGGGGCGTCGTTCATGGAGGACTATACCTATCACCTGCCCAATGGCGGACAGATTCTCGGCGCACACATGCTGGAGGTTTGCCCGTCAATCGCGAGCAACAAAGATAAGCCCTCGGTTGAAGTGCATCCCCTCGGTATCGGAGGTAAAGAAGATCCAGTCAGGCTGGTGTTCACGGCAGCTCCGGGAAATGCCGTGAATGCTTCGCTCGTTGATATGGGCAATCGTTTCCGGTTGATCGTCAACGAAGTGAACATCGTGCGCCCGGAACATTCTCTGCCGAAGCTTCCGGTGGCTCGCGCGCTGTGGATACCCGAGCCGAACCTGAAAGTCTCCGCGACCACCTGGATATTAGCGGGCGGAGCGCATCACACCGCTCTCAGCCGAGCCCTCACCGCCGAACATCTGGAGGATTTTGCGGAAATGGCGGGCATGGAATTTCTCTTGATCGGCCCGGATACGACGATTCGAGAGTTCAAGAAAGAAGCGCGGTGGAATGACTTGTACTACCACCTCGCGCAAGGCCTCTGAGGCTCATCATGGAACTTCGTCAACTCGGGAACAGCGATCTGCGAATCAGCTCTATTGGAATTGGAGCCTGGGCGATGGGCGGGGGCGGCTGGTCGGGCAGCATGGGGCCACAAGACGACAGCGATTCCCTTCCCGCCATTCACGCCGCCCTGGATCACGGCATGAACTGGATTGATACCGCCGCGCTCTATGGCCTGGGCCATTCAGAAGAGATCGTCGCGCGCGCACTGGCCGGTCGCTCGCCGCGTCCGTATGTGTTCACCAAGTGCGAGCGGGTCTGGGACGATAACGGCAAGATTGGTGCGTCACTTAAAGCCGCGTCTATCCGTCGCGAATGCGAAGGCAGTTTGCGCCGACTGAAATCTGATGTGATCGACCTTTATCAGATCCATTGGCCGGAACCGGATGAAGATATCGAAGAAGGATGGACCGAACTTGTCCGGCTAAAAGAAGAGGGGAAGGTCCGTTACATTGGCGTCTCGAATTTCAGCGTCTCACAGATGAAGCGGGCGCAAGCCATCGCGCCCATCACTTCACTCCAGCCGCCGTATTCGATGGTAACGCGTGAGATTGAGCAGGAAATTCTTCTCTATACTCACCCAAACAAGATCGGTGTTATCGTCTACTCTCCTATGTCCGCGGGGCTTCTCACGGGCAAAATGTCCAAAGAGCGCGTCGCCGGATTTTCATCGGAGGATTGGCGGCGAAACCTGCCGAACTTTCAGGAACCTTTACTCTCACGCAATCTCGAACTTGTGGAATTCCTGCGTGAACTTGGCCGGCGGCATGGCAAGTCGCCGGGAGAGTTAGCGATTGCGTGGACTCTGGGTAATCCGGCAGTCACGGGAGCGATTGTGGGGTTTCGCAGCGTGAAGCAGGTGGAAGGCATTATCAGCGCGGCCACCTTCCGTCTCTCCGAAATCGAACTGAATGAAATTGACGACAGGCTGAATGCGCAAGCGGCAGCTTGAAAATTTGGTATTTCGAAAGATATTTCATAGTGTTGAAAGGCAGCGAGCCAAATGCGCGATTATTGCGTCGCGATTTGACGTCATTGTTGGGGTGACGATACTTTTCCCACAGTGATCGAGCACATGCGATTTCTGGTTTTACGATACGTTTTTCCCCCGACGTTCTTGGTTCTCCTTCTCGCCTACGGAAGAGGCCAGTCGCCAACTGGCGCGCCGCACAGTATCGAGACGCCAAGCAACACCAAAGTCGATACCGTTCGCTTGCCGGACCAACCCACTGGCGCGAACCGCTGCAAGGTCTGCCACGCATCTGAAGTCGAAGGCTACGCACGATCCGCAATGGCGCATTCACTGCGCCGTGCGGCAGAGGAACCGGCGGGCACCGTCAACACCACCGACGCCAAAATTACCATGTACTCCACGCCTTCTGGCTCCTGGCAGCGGCTGGAATCCGGCGGCAATATGAGCACCTATCACCTCGATTATGTGATCGGCTCGGGCAACCACGCCAGCGGTTATCTCATTAATCTGGATGGCCATCTTTTCCAGTCTCCCGTCGCTTTTTATAAGAGCCGCAACGCTTATGATTTGGCGCCCGGTTACGAAAAGACTCAAGATCCGGATTTCAACCGTCCGGTGGCGGAAGGTTGCGTTTTCTGCCATTCCGGTACTGAGTTGCACGTTACCGGGACAGAGAATCAGTTTCGCGCGCCCGTGTTTCCGGCGGGAGCGATCACTTGTGAACGTTGCCATGGTCCCAGCGAAAAACATCTTGCCGATCCCCGAGCCGGCACCATCGTCAATCCTTCAAAGCTCGAACCTGCCGCCCGCGACAGCATTTGTGAGCAGTGCCACTTGATGGGTGCGGCGAGGGTGCTGAATCCCGGGCGCGAGTTCCGTGACTTTCAAGCTGGTCAGAACCTGGAAAGCACATTTACCACCTATCACGATGCTTTGCCTCCTGATACGCCCGCGAAGGAATTTAAAGTTATCAGCCACGTCGAGCAGCTTGCCATGAGCATGTGCGCACGCAGCAGTCAGGGGCGCTTGTGGTGCGGGACTTGCCACGATCCGCACAACAAGCCGGTCGAGCCGGTGCAGTACTATCGCTCGCGATGCCTTTCCTGCCACACGAAAGCTTTTCCCAAGTTGCATCCGAGTGCGGATAGCAATTGCATCGGCTGCCACATGCCACGGCGCGATGCCCAGGACGGAGGCCACACGGCTTTTACCGATCACCGCATTCAGCGCCGTCCGCAGCCGCAATCTGATTTTCCACTCGCTGGCGACATTGCCGCATGGCGCGAGCCTGCGCCCGATCTTCAGAAGCGCAACCTGGGCATCGCATATCTAAACGCAGGCTTTCAGCGCCGGTCGTCCGAATTCATCATCCACGGTTATCAGCTATTGACCGAGGTGCAGAACCAATTCGCCTCCGATCCCGATCTCTTCACGTGGATAGGAACAGCGCTACTGGTGGGAAAGAAATCTTCCGAGGCGGAGCTTGCTTTCGATCGCGCCCTGGAACTTAATCCCAATTCAGCCGTCGATGAGACAAACGATGCCGCAGCTCACCAGCAGGCAGGCGACATCGACGGCGCAATTACTCACTTGGAACGCGCGGTCGCCATCGACCCATTGCATCTCTCCGCTACCAGCCAGTTGATCAATCTGTACAGACAGCAGGGGAATGCGGCCAAAGCGAATGAACTGTCGGACCGCATTGCCGCGCTCATGAAAGAACCCCCTAGTTCGGCTAGCTCTTCGTTGACCGGTTCCTCTCAGCCGGATTTGGTCACGCCATCAACTTCTCCTAGGTTGGCCGAGACCGTTTTCAAAAACATCCAAGTGCTCAAGGGAGTTCCCCCGGACCAGATTATTCCCACGATGCGCTTCATCACTTCAGCGCTCGGAGTGCAATGCAGCTTCTGCCATGTGGAAGGCCATTTCGACGACGACGCCAAGCCGCCGAAAAAAACCGCGCGCGCGATGATACGCATGATGTCTTCGATCAATCAGAATCATTTCGAAGGCGTCCGCGAAGTTACTTGCTACTCCTGCCACCGCGGAGAACCCAAGCCGGCGAGCATGCCGCCAATTGAAAACGGGCCCGCGCGAAATGAGATCGCAGGGAATAAGCTTCCGGCTGAAACGGAGTCCCGTCAAAAACATGAAACGCTACCCGATAACCTGCCGACCGCCGATCAGATAATTGAGAATTTTGTTCAGGCCGTGGGTGGGGCGAGTGCGATTGAGAAGATTGCTACTCGGGTAGAAACCGGAACTACCGAAGCAGGAGGAAAATCAGTTCGCGTTCAGCTATTCGATAAAGGACCAGACAAGTATTTGTTGATTCAGCACGCCGCCGCCGGCGATAACGTTACGGCGTTGAACGGCGATAGCGGGTGGGTAAGCGTAGCGGGGCATGCTTCGCATGATCTCAGTGGCGCCGACCTGGAGGCTACGCGCGTGGACGCGGACCTGCAATTTCCTTTGCACATCAATCAAATTTTCCCTGAGCTTCGCGTGGAATATCCGGAGATGGTGGATGGCCGCGAAGCTTACGTGGTCATTGGCGTTCGCGAGGGCCTTCCGCCCTGGAAGTTTTATTTCGACGCGCAGTCCGGCCTGCTGGTGCGGCAAGTCCGCTACGCCGAGTCATTACTGGGCCTTGATCCGACTGATATCGACTACAAGGATTATCGCGAGGTTGACGAAGTGAAGACTCCATTCAATTGGACGATCGCCCGCGCTGGAAGCCGGTCGACCATCCGAATCGAAGAGATCAAGCAGAATGTCCCGGTTGACGATGCAGAGTTCCTGCTACCTTCCGCCAAAATGCAGGAGCATTCTCAACCATGACGGAGTGATATTCGGAGACTCCCGTTCAACTAAATCTGTACGGGCACCAGCTCTGGGATGCAGCGGGAATTTTGGATGGATTTTACGGCGTCTTCGGCTGTGAATCTTCCCATAGTCAGCGCGCGCTTACGGTCAGGAGTCATCTGAATGGGGGTCCGATCAATCCGCTGTACGTATTCAGCGGCGCGGGTTCCGGTTCGGACCACTTTCACAACAAATCTGATATTTTTCATAGTTTTCTCCTGTTTGATCGGACGCGACGAACTCAAAGCAAAAAACAACCGGGAAAGGACGTAAACCACACTTCTTTAACTACCAGCCTCATAAACCCTGGCTTCGAAGGCCTTCTTGTGCCAACGCTCGCCTGGATCGGCGTGCACTGGACTTCGGCCTTTTGACTTCAGATGGGCTAACTTAGTTCAGAGAACCTGAAAGAGTAAGGAGAGGCAACTTGCTCAACTTCAATCCTAGGCTTCCGCGCATGCATTGTCAAACCTGGCATTGCCAAACCCGACAACCCAAATGACGGACGCGCAGCCCTGTCTGTCTATGCTCTGCGACTGCCTTTGGACGGCTCCCGGCAAGTGTCTTATGTTACCTTTTTAGGGTCGAAGAGCAGTTTTTCAGGGAGATCGCTTGCGCTACTCTCGAATCGTTTTCTTTCTCTTTCTGTCTTTGCGGATTTTAGCGGCTTTCATGCTCGCTCAAGAGCCGGCCGTAGATCCTTCTGTTGCCCCGCCGCCGCACGCCAAACAAATTCATCTCAAGCACATTTTGGTGATCGGCCAAACTAGGGGATGGGAGCACGAGTCGATTTCGAATGGTATGGTTGCCATCTACGAAATGGGGCGCGACAGTGGATTGTGGGACGCAACTTTGCGCACGGATGTCGGGCCGATCACGAAAAAAAAGCTGGACAGGAACGCAAAGAACCTCGATTACTTCGATGCCATCGTTTTTGTGAGCACCACCGGCGAGCTTGATCTGGACGACAGCCAAAAGAAAGATATGATGTCGTTCATCAAGGACGACGGCAAGGGCTTTGTGGGCGTGCACGCAGCGCTCGACACCAATTACAAATGGCCGGAATATGGGGAGATGATCGGCGGCTGGTTCGACCAGCATCCGTGGTTCACCTTCAATGCGCCCATCATTAATGAAGACCCCAGCTTTCCCGCGGTTCGCCACTTTCCCAAGGCATTTGTTAAATATGACGAGATCTATCAGCCGAAGGATTGGTCGCGCGATAAGGTCAATGTGCTGCTCAGTCTCGATCCCACGAAACTCAACTATGCGAACAACTCGCGCGTGCACAGAACAGATCATGATTTCGCCGTCGCGTGGAACAAGATGTACGGCAAAGGGCGGGTTTTTTATTCTACCCTCGGGCATACGGAGGAAGCATGGAGCGATCCCGACATCCGCAAAATGTATTTTGAAGCGATCAAGTGGGTGCTGGGTATGACGGAGGGCAGTACAGCTTCTCATCCGCGGCCGCAAACGCAGGGTGATGATCACTAGAAGTTAGAGGAATATTTCCGGGATGAATTTTCTTCGTTCGGTCTCTCAGAGAAGCGTGCAGTTAACCGTTTTGTTGCTGGTAGGCCTTGCGGTTTCCGTGGCACAAACACCGACTCCTGGCACACACGCCAAAAGCACAGTTAGCAAAAATGGGGTTGTGATCACCAAATCATATCCGCCGGCTTTGGTTCAGAGCGGAGCCGCGCTCTTCCGGCAGGATTGCTCTTTTTGTCATGGCCGCGATGCCGGCGGCGGTGAGAGCGGGCCGGATCTTACTCGATCAAAGCTGGTGACTGCGGACGTGGATGGAGACAAGATTGGCGCAGTGGTGCGTAATGGCCGCCCGGATAAAGGCATGCCGCACTTTGACGTTTCAGAGCAGCAAATCGCCGGCTTGATGGCCTTTATCCATACGCAACAGAACAATGCCCTCACTCGAAAAGGTGGACGCAAGGGCGTGGATGTGGCCGATCTCCAGACCGGCAATGCCGAGGCCGGCAAACAATACTTTGATGGAACCGGGGGATGCGCAACTTGCCACTCGCCCACCGGTGACCTTGCCGGGATCAATTCGCGTTATAGAGGCCTTGAGCTTGAAGAGCAAATGCTGTATCCCAAGAATGCGAAATCCAAGGTCGCGGTAACGCTTGCCTCCGGTCAAACGATTATGGGTACGCTCGATTATCTCGATGAATTTACGGTGGGGCTCATCGATTCCACTGGGGCGTATCGATCGTGGCGAACCAGCGATGTGAAGTACAAGGTGGATGAGCCGGTGAATGCTCACGTTGAGCTGTTCAGTAAGTATACCGACGCTGACATCCATAATTTGATGGCGTATTTGCAAACATTGCGCTAGGCGTAACCACTCTCTGCCGGATTGCAGTTTAGAGGTTCCTCGATCGATATGACTTTTTTTAAAGCTGCATTTTCTCTTGCCGTGAGCGCTTTATTGATGACTGCAATTGCATTGCCCTGCGTGATGCTGGCGCAAGGGGTGGACCAGCAAATGCTTTTGCATCCGCCGGCTGATAGTTGGCCGGTGTACCACGGCGACTATTCAGGCAGACGCCACAGTTCGCTCACGCAGATCGCGCCGGAGAACGTAAAAAATCTGGCGCTGGCCTGGGCGTACCAAACGGATCAGACGGCACTCATCAAGTCCACGCCGCTGTTGGTAAATGGCATTTTGTACTTTACCGTTCCGGAAAATATTTGGGCGGTCGATGCCCGGTCGGGGCACCAGATATGGCATTACACTTACCCGCGCAGCGCGGGTGATCACATTGGCAACCGCGGCGTGGCTATGTATAAGGGATATCTTTTCTTTTTGTCTCCCGATGCACATCTGGTATGCCTGAATAGCAAGGATGCGACCGTGCGCTGGGTCGTGGAGATTGCGGATGTCACGAAGGGTTATTGGACGACGATGTCGCCGCTTGTCGTCGGGAACCATGTGCTGGTTGGGGTCTCCGGAGATTTCGACAACCTCGCCGGCTATATCCGCTCGATCGATCCCGATACGGGTGCGACGCAGTGGCAGTGGAATTCCACTCCTCCGGTGGGAACTCCGAATCAAACTACCGGTGGAATGACGTGGATGACCGGAACTTACGATCCGGATCTCAATCTCGTTTACTGGGGAACGGGAAATCCGACTCCAGTTCTGAAGGGCTCGACGCGGCCGGGCGATGATCCCTACACGTGCAGCATCGTCGCGCTCAATCCGGACACGGGCAAGCTGGTGTGGTCCTTCCAGGTTTCTCCACACGATACGCATGATTGGGATGGAGTTGAAACTCCGGTGCTGGTGGATGGAGATTTTAACGGCGAGCCGAAGAAGATGCTGATGCAGAGCTCGCGCAACGGCTACTTCTTTGTTCTTGACCGCACGACCGGAAAAAATCTTTTGACCGCCCCTTTCGGGCCAGTGAACTGGTCGCTTGGAGTCGATGCGCAAGGTCGTCCGATTCCTAATCCTGCGAAAGAACCAGCACCCGATGGAAGGCTGATTGCGCCCGATGAGTCTGGTATGACGAACTACCGCGCTCCCAGCTTTGATACTAAGAATGGATTGTTTATCGTCAATGCCCATCCCAGCTACAGTATTTATTTTGCCAAGCCAGCCGATGGCGAATACGGATGGTCGGGTGCGGATTACGATGTGTGGGGTAAAGGCGTGATCGACGCCATTGATTACCAAACCGGCAAGATCCGCTGGAGTCACGAACTTGGTGCAGGAGTGGCAGGCGCTGGAGTGCTAACCACGGACTCAGGGCTCACTTTTACCGGCGACGCTATGGGCAACTTCCTCGCGCTCGATTCGAGCAATGGCAAAACGCTTTGGCACGCAGGCTCAGGCTCGCACATCGCGAGTTCTCCGACTACGTATGAACTCGACGGCCGCCAATACGTACTGACCAGCAGCGGCGGCGTATTGTTTGCATGGGCACTTCCGCAAACGTAGCGAACGATGCAAGAACGCGCTGCATTTTGCCTTCAACTCGCTACTCGATTCGAGTGGAAACGCGATGATCAATCGCGCGATACGGGATACACTTCGTCGCTCCCGCCGCACCTTGGGATGCAAACACTTTCACGCGTCGAGTCTGGTTCCACGACTCAACTCCTCGAAGAGCCGATACCGAGGTCTACAGTGGGCAGTCGCTTTTGGGTAGCCGGGATTTAGCGGAAATAGGTGCCGGACTCGCTAGGCTCCCATTTTCAAGGGATTAGAAAAACTGGCGGAGCGCGCAGTCACGCGCTAACTCTTCACCGGCTGAATTCCCTGCTAACAGGGAAAAATACAGGGAATTTACGAGATTTTGCTCTCGAAAATGCACCTCTCCATTCTCTAACCTGCACATTTTGCTGGTGAAAGTGCCGCATTCGGTGCAAATCAGGACAGGGAACGATCAGGGAATTAACAGGAGGGTATGAGGGAATTCATTTGGGCAAACAGGGATTTATTGAAAACGAGATTCGGCGGCTCGCGGTCTTTCTGAAAATCCGAAATGGTGACGCTGCTCATCCCAACTCTGAGGGATGTTTTTGTAGAGATGTTCGAACTTTAAGGTGAGCGGCTGACGCCCTTCCAGGATGGCCTCAACAATATCCGGAGCAAGGAAAGCGCAGGCAAAAACATTCCTAACATAGCGAGGCGTGAGCCCAGTCTCCCGGGCCAGTGATCTCATGTCAGTAACTTTGCTTTGAAGAATTTTTTCGTACCAATCATGAGCTCGCGCAACCGCTTTTATGAGAGCAGGCCTGGGATGACTGACCGGCGCACTGGAGTGGGGAGGAACAACCAGGTGAATTTCGCCACCATAGCGCTTGCGCTTCGCTTCAATGCTCAAACTGATCAGCTCATCTGGTTCAGTGGACTTGCGCACGCCCAATAGACTGGCGGCTATGATTTTGTCCCCATGTTCCAGAAGTTCACGCAGATCGGGTTTCTTGAGCATCACCTCAATGCTGTCTTCTTGGATGATGACCTTCCTCAGGATGCAAGCGAGCAGGTCTCGAAGATCGTCGGCAGGGAGCGATGACATCCTGGCAGCTAGCTTTTTGGATTCAGCTACCAGTTGGTGCAGGAGGGCTGGATTATCTGCCCCAGCACTCAGTTCGTCGAAAACGTGCGCATCGGACCTGAGGAAGGTCTGGATCCGCTCCTTGACCCGGCTCTCAATTTCGTGGGCCGGCAAACGAATCGCTTTCGATTGTTCCCCATTTGAATTCGGGATGACAGTTTGTGAGACGTAGTACCGGTATCGCCTTCCGCATTTGACTGTGAATGAAGGAGTGAACCGATTCCCTTCCCCATGTTCGATCAAACCGGTCAACAGACTCGATGACTGTTCCCGGGTCCTCTTACGTTGTACGCGAAGATTGCTGTCGAGTCGGGCCTGAACCTTATCCCATAGCTCCCGCGGCACGATCCCTGGGTGCGCTCCCGGATACCATTTGTCGCGGTGTCGAATCTCACCGACGTAAAGACGGTTGCGGAGAAGGTAATAGAGGTGGCCGCGTGCGAACGAGGCACCTCCGATTCGCGCACCAGCCTTCGTCACCCACGTTTTCGTTTTGATATTCTCGCGCTTGAGGTCGGCCATCAGCTTCACCACGCAGCCGAGTTTGAGGTAAAGCGCAAAAATCTTTCGCACGAGTTCGGCTTCGATGTCGTGCGGAATCAGTTTGCGGGATTCGAGGTCATACCCGAGTGGCAACTGCCCGCCCATCCACATTCCTTTCTTTTTTGACGCAGCGATTTTGTCCCGAATGCGTTCTCCGGTAACTTCTCTTTCGAACTGCGCAAACGAGAGCAAGATGTTGAGAGTGAGCCGTCCCATGGATGTCGTGGTATTAAACTGCTGGGTGACCGAGACGAAGGAAACGCCTTTTGCGTCCAGGGCTTCCACGATCCTTGCAAAATCCGAGAGGCTCCGGGTGAGCCGATCTACCTTGTATACGACGATGACGTTGACCTTCTTGGCCTCAACGTCTTCCAGCAGACGTTTCAGTGCTGGTCGCTCCATGGTTCCGCCAGAGTATCCGCCATCGTCATAGCGAGCGGGTAATAGCTGCCAGCCTTCATGTCGCTGGCTGACTACGAACGCCTCTCCGGCTTCACGCTGTGCATCAAGCGAGTTGAAAGACTGCTCGAGACCTTCCTCTGAAGACTTGCGGGTGTAGATTGCGCAACGCATAACCTGTTTGGAATCGGTGCTCATTAAGCCTCCCTGGATTTACCGTTCATTTGTTCGCTTTTAATTCCGAAGAAGAGTGGACCCAACCAGCGAGTGCCCGTGATCACCCGCGCGATCGCAGAAAGACTCTGATACCGAGCGCCTTGATATTCAAAACCACTGCTTTCAACGTTCACGAGATGAACCTGATCGCCCCTGACGCACCAGGCGCGTTCCTGGTCTGATGGTTGGAACAACTGAAACTGGTGAATTCGAGTTCGGCTCACATGTTCGCGCCAACTGACGAAGGCGGCCACGGGTTGCTGCGCTGAGGGATCCAAAGCTTTGTTCCTGCAGCCGATAGGCGAGAATTGGGATCATCAAAAGTCTTCGCAATTCGTCTGGTGGGGGAGCGTTGAAAAGTTTTTTCCAAAGCTCGTTTAAGGCGGTTTTACTGAGTTTCGGCAATGTGGCAAGACGCTGGGTGACCGGGTCCGGCATAATACCCTCCAGTAAGCACAGCAATTGACGCTTCCTTTGGGCGAACAATCAAGTCCAGGTGGGGTCAAAGTGAAGGAAAGGGCCGTGAAATCGCCAACCTTAGAGCAACTTGCCGCTGTTTGGCGAAAAATCCTCGACGCTCCAGATGCTAAGAGGGCACTAGCTAAGCTGAAGGAAGATGGCCTTGCAATTGATCACCTGAAGCCGAGAGATCCGACATTAAAGCAACCATGTTGGGCGGATTACCTCGCGGCTTGCTGAAGAGAGCCCGCGAATGAGGTAAGGGAGTTCATTCTCGAACACCGACTTCGTAGCTTCGAAATCGAGCCAAACGGTGATGTTCTCAGCGGGCACACCCGAGTCTTGAACGAGAAGATCCTTTCTCGCAGCGGCATCGGCTTGAACGAACTGAACCGAGTTGATTCCACGCTCTTGGTATGTTTCAATTCCGATCAAGACGGCGTATGTCGCTTCCACTGATCTGGACGATCCGTTCTGTGATCATGCTGGTACACCTGATCTAGAAACCTTAGGGAACGGGCTAAGACACCCCAAGATGTTTGCGTGTGTGTTGGCACTTCAAGCCAACGAGGTGCAGAGTTGCTTCCCCTTGGAACATGCAACCAACGGAAACACTGGGGACCACCTTGTCGAATATCTAAATAAGAACGTTCCACTGGATAAATCTGCGCATAAGGGCGTGAAGCGCATCGGGATTGATAATGCAGCGACGAGTCGTCAATTCAGTAGAACTTCTGGCCGAGGGGACAACAAACAGAACAAGAAGATCGCTTGTTACTTCCTTACCAAAGGAATAAAAGCTATCAGGTTCTTAGAACACGGCGGGGAAGTAGTGGAGGTTTTTGACCCCTGCTGTATCCGCGTACTTCCTGAAAGCACGAGTTTTGATGTACATCCTTTTTCGGATATCTTGGCGGCGAGTGACCCGGGGTACAATTAAACTCGGAGGGTTAAGCTCACCACCGGTCATGGCCCCAAGTTCTTCCCAGATTCTCTTGCGAAATGCGCAAAGGAAGGGCCGGCCCAGGGCGCCCTTAAACGCCGATGCCGCCGAAGTTCAGCACCTACTTTTCGTTCTCCGAATTCAACGGGGGCACGCGCGCGAGCTTGGACCAGTTTCGCGCCGACCTGGCGAAATTTAATGGTCCTGCAGTCGTCTATGTCTGCGGCGTGATGAACTCTGTCGTAACCGATTGGCAGGGACACTACCGCGCCGAGGCCCATGAAGAACTGGTGAGAAACTCCTTCGCTCCGCAGTTCGCCGAGCGGATCATTGCCGAGGGAAGGAACCGACCCAGCTAAGCTGCGCGATGAAATCGAGACCAAGTTAGTCCAAAATCGAGAGTCCGGAAAAGGCATAGGCCAACTGGCGGCTAGGATTGCAGAGGTATTCGACCGCAAGCGTCCGCGTGCCATTCGGGGGCTGGACACTTCCAAAATTAACAAAGTGTTCCCGGTCCTTGTGACACGCGACGATATCGGGGCGGCTCTAGTCATAAACGCATACTTGGTGTCGAGATTCCGAGACCTGTTCAATCGCAAGTCTGTATCGGTAACGGTGACGCCACCCCAGGTTCTCTCCGCTCAGGATCTCGAAATGTTATGCGGATACTTCCGAGAGGCAAGCTTCGCAGACCTCCTCGATGAGCGATACAGAAATGACAGAGGTATGCTTTCAAGCTTTTGGCTGGTCGACAACGCCATTATCGATCGTATCGGCGAGCGCGAATGCAAGCCTTTCGCAGATGCAACGCACGCGCATTTTCAGACTGTAGCGAAGACCCTTTTCCCCTGTGGCGAGGTTGGAGGGTGAGGAATGGCGACTTTGGACAGCGCCCCCGGTGGGTGGCCCAGGCTTTTGATCTCGCTTGTATCGCCAACACAGCGGGGTGCCCCGTTCTTCGCGTTCTTGGCGAAGGGCTTCGAGGCAGTTGGCAGGATTAGTAACGGGAAGTCGGCCAGTAGTGCGGGATCTACTGAGGTCCCTGCGGGTCGGGTTCCAACCCAATCCGATCATTCACCGCATTGCGGAAACGCTGTTTGCAGCCCAGGTACCGCTCCGTCGTTTGCACAGAGACATGCCCCAGAAGGAACTGAATCTGCTCTAGCTCACCGCCGGCCTGATGGCAAAGGCGGGCACAAGTTCTGCGAAGGTCGTGCGGTGCAAGAGACGGGATTTCACAAGCCTTTGCTTTATCCTTCACGACACCCCAAATGACCTTCGGGCTGAATCCATTACCCCAAATCCTGCCAGCCTTATTGATCGAACGAAAAAGCGTGCCGGTTGTAATCCCGGCGGCTGTCATCCAGACATCAATTCCAGCTTTCACCCAGTCTGGAACCGGGATGGTTCGTATGTGGCCGCCCTTGCCGACAAGATCGGCGATGACCCAACGCTCCTCTCTCTGTTGTATGTCTTCAACGCCCAATGCAGTCAATTCCGCTCGGCGGAGACCGCAACCCAGCAAAATGGCCAACGTGGCATAGTCTCGCTTACCTCGAAGGCTCGTACCGTCTGTCGTCAACAACAAGCGCTTGCCTTGTTCGGCACTGAGCCAATTGCCAACGGGCACTCCCAACCGTTTTGCACCCTTTACCCGGCGAATTCCAGCGGCCAGGTCTGCGCTGAGCAAGCCGCAATCAGCAGCCTCGTAGGCGAGCCGCCGAACTGCAGCCAAACGCAGGTTTATGGTGCTCGATGCGTAGTGCCTCTGTTCAAGGGTTATGCGGTACCGGGTAACCACCGTCTTGTTGAAAGCGAGCCTGGGCTCTGAACAGTACCACTCGATGAATTCTCTGATTGCATGATCGTAGGTTCGTTGTGAGCTTCGAGACGTCAGGCTGTTCAATACTGCTGACTTCGATTGCTCAAGGTCCGGAAGCCTCAAGACATGCTTCGGTATCCGCTTGTTTTTCTTGCTTTTTGCCATTGGAACGGCCTCCATTCGCCGTGGCAAAGAGCATGATCCTGTTCACAAGCGCGTTTATCGTTACCTATGTGGTGAAACTTCCTACAAGCCGACTTCTCGGTACCTTTCGTGGTTCACGAGACGATAGCTTCGGGTTGCACAGTCAAGCCTCGTTCAGCACCGGCAGTGCGGATGCCGGTCAGTGTCAAAGCAGGCCGCGATGGCCAGCGTTGTTTTCTTCCACGTCCAGACCACGCTCCTTGATAACCTCGGCAGCAGCAGCCAGTACTTGTTGCGATGGTTCTCAGTGAGTTGAGAAGGCAGGAACCGCAGGGATCGGGCGAAAACAAATTCGCGTTCTCCATGTTTCATTTCAGTTCCAAGCATCCACAACCATCATTGACGATCTCTCGAGAAGTTGTAACTTCCGTCATTCTCAATGCTCTTAGGAAAGCGCGGCCCGTTATCCAGGGACTGCTATACCCGGAAGTGTGGTTCCAAAATCCGAGGCCCGCATAATCTGTCGAACTCTAAGGAGCATTCCATGTTGAAGATGTCCCATGTCCTGTTGACCACAGTTTTGGCAATGAGCGCAGTGTTGCCAGCCCGTAGTAAGGCTCAAACAAGCAGTGCCGCCGGCGGAGCAGTATTCGTCATGACCAATGCAGCCAACAACAATCAGATCGTCGCCTACAAGCGCAATCCAGATGGTTCGTTGCAGGAAGCGCAAACATTTCCAACTGGAGGCCGCGGCAGCGGCGGCGTGACCGACCCATTGGGATCGCAAGGCGCTCTAACGCTTAACCAAAGGCACAGTCTATTATTCGCAGTGAATGCCGGCAGCGGGAATATTTCCGTATTTCAAGTCAGCGGTGCGAACCTTACCCTGCTGGAGACTGTTCCCTGCGGCGGCAGCGAACCAGTTGCGGTTGCCCAGCACGGCAATTGGGTCTACGTGGTAAATGCCGGCGGCGCGAGCGACCTTGTCGGTTTCAGCCTCGCCGCAGATGGACACCTGAAGCAAATCGCAGGTTCAACCACTTATCTGAGCACCGGAACCTCCGGACCTGGGTCGTTGTCATTTAGTCCGGACGGCGAGTTTCTCCTGGTCACGGAGAAGCTAACCAACAACATCGACGCCTTCCACATTCAAAGCAACGGCACGCTGGGTCCAATCGTGGTGAATACGAGTGCTGGTCCAGGGGCATTTGCGGTATCATTCGCACCCAATGGAACGGCTCTAGTGGCCGAGACTGGACCAACCGGCGGTACCAATGCATCGGCGATCTCTTCTTATGCAATTGTTAGCAACGGAACGCTCACTCCCGTCAGCGCCAACGTTCCAACTCTAGGGGCCGCAACATGCTGGCTGGTGGTCACTCCCAACGGCCAGTTTGTGTACACCTCGAATTCCGCAACTTCCACCATCTCCGGTTTTACTCTCAGCGCAGGCGGGGCGTTGACGCCCGTCTCCGGAACTTTAGTGGGAACGAATCCGAGCGGAAGCATCAACCTCGAGATCGTCGTTAGTTCAGACAGCAAATATCTTTACACGCTCGACTCGGGTACCGGCGTCGTCAGCACCTTTGGCATCAATCAGGACGGGACGCTTACCAGCGTAGGCGATGCAGACGGGCTGTCCGAAGATGCTGGCCTGGAGGGAATGGCAGCTTTCTAACAGTACAGGGTGACACTCCGGCTGCTTCGGTTTTCGGTCCGTTTGATCTGCGCCCCATTTCTCGCGTCCTTGGCGAGGAGTGGGGTGTCTTTGTTGCGTTGCTCTTCAGAATTCGGAGACGTCGGTCGGGAGGGGTTTACCCCAGTGTTTGCTGAAACCCGGAGATCAAGAGTACGGCCACTCCTTCAACCCGACCAAACGCTCACTATTGGGTCTTGCACTATGAAGAAACGGTCAGTCGCGGGTTGCCGTTTGCTTCACAAACTATTCCGTGAATGCAGCGCATGCCGATAACTCGTCAGCGTGAAGATCTGTATATTTCGTCATGCCGACCATAGTAAAAACCTTCCTAAAATGATCGGATAGACCGAAAGTTTGGACCGACTGCCCGGTGTTGCGTGCCTGCATCAGCACCTGAATGATCAGCGCGATCCCACTCGAATTCAGGTACTCCACCTTCGAGAGATCTAACAGGATACGCTTCACCTCGGGTGGCAGACCCTGATAGGTGCCAAGCACTGTCTCTTTCGACGTGCTCGTAATATCTCCTGAAAAGCGCAAAACCGTTATGGGCTTGCTGGAAGGCCCTGCCGTCTCGCTCACTCTGACGCTGGTTGTCCTAGTCTGCATTTACTCCCCCGTCCGGCTTCTTCAAATGGATCACCAAGCGCGCGCAACTGCCAGTCGGCTGAGAGTTGATCCACTCCACTTCATCCATCAACGCCTGGATCAGAAATTTTCCCATCCCGCGAGGGTTCTCCCCACCGCCCATCTTTGAATCAATGTCCGGGGGGGGAGTCTTCGCACCTAGACCGTTTCCCTGATCGCAGACCCTGATTTCAAGCGTCGTCGCGGTCATCGAAAGGATTATTCCCACTTTCAGAGACTCATCCATCCGGTTACCGTGCTCGATCGAGTTAATGCAGGCTTCCGCGACCGCAGTCTTCAAATCCTCGATGCGGTCCTCAGAGAATCCCATGAGCTTGGCTACGCTGGCTGCCGTGCTCATAGCCACCTTTTCGTGACCGAGTTTCGACGGCAGGCTCAACACGAAAACCCCGAGCAGGTCCTTGTCCATGATGTTCGTCTCATCCATTCCGTAGAAGCACCAGCGCAGTCATATCGTCTCTCTGCTCGGGCTCTGTCGTGAACGCTTCAAGTCTAGTCCAGATGTGGTCGAGCGCGGCTTCTGCGTCCAACGGACCAGCACGAAAGGTATCGATCAAGCGGTCTAGACCAAACTCCTCGTCACCCTTGAACACCTCTGTCAGCCCGTCTGTGTAGGCAAGCAGCCGCGCTCCCTCTTCTAGTTCATATTTTTCGCTCACATACTGAGCCGAAGGCTGCACACCGATTGGAGTTCCGCTGGCCCCTAGCAATGCCGGACCGTGCGCCGGCGTCGTCCATAGCAACGCTGGATTGTGACCAGCATTCACAACTTCCAGTAAGTTGGTTTTTGGGTCCAGACGAAAAAACACCGCCGTCACGTAGCGGTTCCGTGCTTCCGGCCCTTCCGCATAACACGAGCCGTTCAACTGCTGGGCGACTTCGACCAGCGGTACACCTGCCATAATCATCGCGCGAAAGGCAGCCCGGAATGAACTCGCAATCATGGCCGACGTCAGCCCTTTGCCAGCCACATCGGCCACAATCATAATCTGCTCACCCGATGGGGCCCGCAACAAATCAAGATAATCTCCACCGACCTCGTAGGATGAAATCGAACGGAACGCGGTCTTATAACCGGCTACGGCTTGCACTGATGACGGCAGCAGACTACGTTGAATGGCTCTTGCACTGGCCAAGTCCTGCTCAACCCGTTGCAAATGTATGATCCGCTCGTGATTTCGAGCATTCTCGATGGCAATTGCGATTTGCAGAGTGAGCTGCTCAAGGAAATCTGACTCTTCAAGCGTCAGTGGCATACCTTCCCGCGGGATTACGACCAGCTCCGTCAGCAGTTCGCCGGCTTTGTCCCGAAGTGCAAAACGAAAACCTCCGCCGCCCAGTTCGGACCCGGTCGGATTCAGGAGACTATGCGGCGGAATACGGCCTTCAGAAAACGGAAAGGAGGTGAAATATGCGCCCTCCATCTCCAGTTCAAGCACTACGATCTCCAGAGCAACGCGCAACACCTCGTCGAGTTGTATGGTTGCGTGGATGCGCCGGCTCACTTCGAGAAGTGCTTGCAGGCGTGCGACTTTCTGTTGAAGATCAAGCGTCTCGTTAACATCCATGACTTTCACCGCGAATCGATAGAGCCAACCCGTGCTGCCTGGTAGCGGACAATCCAGCGAGGCCGTCCCAATGCCTACTTTCTAAGTCAAAGTTGGCAGCGGTTGTAATTCCACGCTTAGCACGGTAATGTCGTCTTCCTGCCCGAAGCGTTGCGCCGCCATAGCAATCAGGTCGGCAGGTTCGATGCTGATCGCGCCAAGGCGCTTGAAACCATAGAGTTCGCCGGACTTGCTACGCGCTTCGACGACACCGTCGGAGAGGAATACGACGCGATCACCGAGCCCGAGGCTAAAGTCAACTTGGTCGTAGGTGGTGTCGGGGGCTATACCCAAGGGTAATCCACCCGGGGTCTCCAGTTCGCGTCCATGGCAGTACGGGGAAAGATGGCCCGCATTCGCGATCCGCAAATGGCCGTCCGGCCTGATCAAGGCGCAGCAACAGGTCGCAAACGAGCCAGCCGTGTGCCCAGAGAGCGAACTGTTCAAGTCGCCAAGGATGCCGCTAGGTTCGCGCGTGATCTCAACGATCTTCTGCAGCAGCCCGACTATGAGGCTTACCAGCATCGCGGCCTTGACGCCCTTGCCGCTGACGTCCCCGATGACGAGAAGAAGAGATTCATCGGCGCCCGGGAACAGCCGGAAGAAATCACCGCCAACTTCCTGTGCCGGTATGTAGACAGCTTCAATTGCGAAGCCAGGTGTCAAACCGATTTGTTGGGGCAGCATTACCTCTTGCATGTTGCGGGCGGCCTCCAGCTCCGATTGAGCCCGCTCCTGCTCCCGGCTGGTTTTGTGGAAGCGATGCAAGAGCACAGCGGCGATGCTCAGAACGAACAGCAGGCCATCAATTTGGCCAATATTGACGGGAATTGGACCCAACTGGAAAGTAGGAACGAAATCCGCGTCGGTGTCCCGCAGCCTGAGTTCATATAGCAGCCACGCCAGACTATTAAGGATGCCATTCAGATTAACGAGAAGGAGAGGAATAACAAGGAATCCGGCTTCTTTAAGTCCGCGAATGTACCGCCAAAACAGAAGAACAGGAATTACAAGGGCATAGGGTAGCCCCCAGAGCAACACAGTCAAGTCAGAGGCACTCAGACTGATTAAGCCGGCGAAATACGCCGCAACCACCAGAGGAAGTCCCAACAGCGATAGCTGATAGGTGCGCAACCAGAGTGGAATAGACTGACGTAGAAATGCAAAAACGAACTGTAGCAGCAATACTTCACTAACAGCCATCAAGCCAACGTCGAGATACTTTATGGCTAGAATCGAGATGGGGGATATCGACTGGAAATCGTTGACGAAGACCCAACCGGTTACCGAGGCGAAGTAGGCCGCTATCCAGAGGTACTCGCTCTGCTTACGCTGAGTTCGGTAGAGAAGAAGCAAGCCGGCTGCGAGGAGGATCGATAGGAACCCTACGCTAAAATCGGGCAACCACTCATAGCGCCTTTGGCTTTCCCAGGAACGGTATTCGTCATTGATAGCACGCGTAGTGCCCAGCACCAAGCCGCGCTCCCCAACAATTCCGCCCCAGATATAACGCGACTCCCATCGCCACCAACACAGGAAGCGAATAGCAATGGTGGCGTCGCCGCTCGCGACCGAAGGAGGAATTTCGAAAACGCGCACCAAAGCTCCATCCACTCTCTCGTCAGGCGGTAACCGGCCAAAACGTCCCACTAACTGGCCATTGACGTAAACTTCGTACGGAAAGGCCGAATAGCCGAACAAGAGACTCAAGGGAGCAGGCTGAAGCGGTAGTCTCACATGGAGGCGGTACCAAAAGAAGCCGCGAGGCCGGCTTACTCCTTGGTCTTGCCACGACTGTTGCGTGGAGATGATGCGCCAATGCGAGTCATCGAAATCTGGACGGGACCACCGGGAGTCGTCGCCTGGTTGAAAGGCCCAATCGCCGGAAAGGTTGATTGAGTCTCCCAGATTTGCGGCATCCACATAGGCTCTCAAATGCGCGCCACTGTCACCTTGCGCCTGGCTTGCCAACGATACCAGCAACATCAGCACCGTCGAAGCGAAGAGCCGCGAACCTACGCGCATGTGCCGAATCATGACTTCCAGGCTGGATTTTCAGGAGCCTTATTTCTCACAGACGTTAGAGTCAAGAGTGCGAAATAAGTTACACGATGAGGGCCCCGACACTCTCATCGATCGAGATGGCTGATTGCTCCGCATGTAACTTCCTACGACCTATGAACATCCAATCGGTGATTTACAAACAATGACCGTTGCTTGTAGGCATTTCGTCTTGCGCTACAAGCCAAATGTGAGAGGGGAAGAACGAAACATGAAAGCAAAGAACTTGGCCGCGGACTCCGGTAAGGCATTAACAAGCGAGTCAAATTCGGACGTGCGGGCAAAGCAGGTCACAAGAACTTCAACCGCCGAGGCGATTCAGTTACGAGCGTACGAGATTTATGTCGAGCGGGGTGGAATTCATGGATTTGACACGGACGATTGGCTCCAGGCGGAGCTAGAGTTATCGGCTCGCAACACATAAGAGACGGGCCAAACACCCAACAGGCGAGTGCAGGAAAAAAACGAGGCTCTATTATAAGTTTGACAATCAATGTTCGTGAAGCCACAAATGCAACGATATTGCAGGTAGCGGGACGCTTAACTTTAGGAGCTTCCGGGCCATCCCTTCGAGACACCGTTCGTGGACTGCTCGACAGCTTGCGTAAGAATATCGTTCTCGATCTTGGCGGAGTAACGTACTTCGACAGCTTTGGTCTCGGCGAGCTGATCGCGAGCAACGTCGAAGCCACTTCTCAGGGTGGTGCGATCAAGTTATTGAACTTGAACAAAAAAACACAGGATCTAATGTTGCTTACAAAGCTCTACACGGTGTTTGCGATTTATACGGATGAATCAACGGCGCTCATGAGTTTCGATGTCGCACCATCTCACAGTTAGGTTTCGAGGCGAACGGCGTCTCCTTGATTCTTCTCGCCGATTATCTTGAATCTATCTTCCGTAACTTGGCGGCATGTGCTTCGCATCGGCGATAAGTCAGAAAGACACTTCAGAAGGTACCAATGCATCCCTCATCTTCAGGCGGGCGCGGGAGAGCCTCGTCTTTACACTGGCTTCGCTAATGCTGAGCACTTGCGCCGTTTCGGCGATACTGAGTTGCTGCACGTCCCGCAATACGAACACGGTACGATATGTTTCAGAGAGTGAATTCACGGCTTTAATAAGTGCCTCGCGAAACTCTTTCTGTTCCAATGCTTCTGATGGTATTTCTCGCCAGTCGGCGAAGTCTTTCGGAACATAGTCGCCATCCTCGGAGCAATGGCCCTCGTCCATCGACTCATAAAGATGGCGGCGGTCTTTTCTCAACTTCAGTTTCGCTTCGTTGAGAGTGATCTGAATCAGCCATGTACTGAACTTCGCTTCCTGTCGAAAACCACGAAGCCCGTTAAATGCTTTGAGGACTGCCTCCTGAACGACATCTTCGGCGTCCGCCTCGTTCCTGACCAGCGACAAGGCCGCGAGAAATATGGCGCGTTCGTAAGGTCGAACAAGTTCGCAGAAACACTCGATCTCTCCGTTTAGTACGCGATGGATCAGGCATGATTCTGCGGAATTCGTTTTAGTAACGTTGGCTCCACGAGCGTCCCGGGACCAGGTTTGATTCTCAACCGGCAGAGCGTTCTCAGAGGTTGTGGTCATCGGGGGTGCCTCTTCTTCAATTGTTGGCTGATGAACGGCGAGCAATTGCTGGGTGATGAATTGAGAGCAGTTGATTTGGGAGACTTGTCTCTGGTGAAGGTCGCGTAGCAGACTGGCTCCTGCCAGATCGGCAAACCAAAGCTTTTTGAGGTCTAGGGTTACAGTCTTGTTCCCAAAGAGGGCGGCGTTGCTCAATTGCCGCAGTTCTTCTACCCACGGGCCGATGAGTTTACCTTCCAATTGGAAGTGGATCGATACCGCTGAGTCGCTGGTGACCGAAATTCTGAGCATTGGGAGATGTTTCCTCCGAAGACTCCTTACCTAGGGCAAGCGATATGCCACAGGCAATAGCGCAAGTAGAAAAGGCTATGTGGTTGATTAGGCAAGAATTGGAGAATCACAGGCTTGAACTAACGTTCGGGGAATCCACGAGCTTTCGTGGGAGCGGCTAGTGGGAGCTTCGTGGCTGCGATATTTCGTGGGGGCGCGGTGACAAAGAGCGCCCGATACCAAGCCGCTTCATGCGGCTGCGGAGAGTATTGGGGTGCAGGCCCAGAAGCTTGGCAGCTCCACGCGAGCCTTCGATCACCCCTTCTGTTTTTGTCAGGACTTCAAGGATGTGCCGCTTTTCCACCTGTTGCAATGAGAACGAGGCATTCAGGTTTCCCTCGGACTTTGGCTCATCAGGAGAAGTTCCATCCCCAAACTCATTTGCGGGTTCTGGGTCCTCGCTGAAAAAAGGCAAGAGGTCGCGGCCCAGCCGAAGAATCGGTCCGCGTGACAACACAACCGCACGTTCGATAACGTTCTGCAGCTCGCGAACGTTACCCGGCCAATCATATTGAGTAAGCACGTCGATAGTCTCCTGTGCAATGGCGATGCCCTGCTTGCCTAGCTGCCTGGCAAACCGTTCAACAAAAAAGCTGGTCAAGAGAGGGATGTCTGATCGGCGTTGTCGCAAAGGTGGAACCGAGACGGGAAGAACGTTGAGGCGATAGTATAGGTCGGCACGGAAGCGTCCTTCCTGGACGGCCTTCTCCAAGTCGCGGTTGCTCGCCGCGATAATCCTGACGTTTACGCGAAGGGTTCGGCTACTGCCCAGCGGCTCGAACTCATGCTCCTGTAAGACTCGTAACAGCTTGACCTGCGTATCAAGGGGCAACTCGCTGACCTCGTCCAAGAACAAAGTCCCACCATCCGCGAGCTCGAATCTACCCATCCGGCGTTCCAAGGCTCCGGTGAATGCGCCCTTCATGTGTCCGAATAGTTCACTCTCGACGAGGCCGGTGGGGATCGCTCCGCAATTCAGTTTCACGAGCGGGCGCCCCTTGCGCTTGCTGTGGCTGTGTATGGCGCGGGCAAACAACTCCTTGCCACAACCGGTCTCGCCTAATATAAGAACCGTCGAGTCAGTGGGGGCAACAGTCTCAACTTGTTGCAGCACTTTAATAAGTGCCCGACTGTTCCCCACGACCTCTTCAAAATTGTGTTCTTTGCTGATTTCTTCCTGGAGATAGACATTCTCCGCTTCGAGCTTGTGCTGCAATTCTTTCACCTGCACAAGAGCAGCCTGCAGCTGCGCTTCCGCGCGCTGTCGCTTCAGTTCAGCTGCAGCCCTCGCCGCAAAAATCTTGAGCACGTCGATGGCGCGGGAATCGCGTTTCATCGGCTTATCATCAAGGGCGGCGATATGCCCTATGACGCATCCCATTCCATCTAGCATCGGCACTCCCAGGTAGCTCTCGACGCGCCAGGTCTCTAAACCGTTAGCCAGAGGAAACAGAACCTGGATTTCTTTCTCGTAGTGACACACTTCCCCCTGCAGAACCTTCATGCAGGGCGTATCCGCGATATCAAACTCAAAGTTCTTCCCAAACTGATCGGCATCCCAGAAGGCCAGTGTCTTTGCGTGCTTTTGGTCGTCGCACGATGCAATAAAGGCATAACGAAAGCGAAATGCTGCTGCCATGTGGCGCACCAGCGACGCGAAGAAATCATCTCCGGTTACTGCGGCGGTGCCCACCACAATCGATCTGAAAGTCTCTTCGGCGCTGTGGCGCTCGGTGACATTGCGCACCAGACCAATGATCCCGACAATACGGCCCTGTGCGTCACGGTGGGGAGCGAAACTGCAAGATTCCCAAACATCTTGGCCTTCCGCCGAATGCTTTGGAATCAAAGCATCAGGAACTTGAACAACTTCTCCCTGCAACGCTCGTTTTAAAGCCGCTTCAATGCCGCTAGGAATAAGGCGAGGGAAAACGTCAGTGGCAATCTTACCCAAGACTTCCTCTGCGCACTTACCCGTGAGTCGCTCCATAAACGGATTCCACAATTGATAACGCAACTCTGGGTCGTAGACGATAATGCCTTCCGCGGCGCCCTCCATGATCTCTTGATTGAACTGGATCGCCTGACGCAGAGCGCTTTCATTTTTCTTGTGCTCGGTAATGTCTCGCGAGAGCGCGAGGAGGCGTTCTGGCCTTCCATTTGCATCAAGAATGGGGCTGACCACGACGTCCCACCATCGGGGCTGGCCGGTTATTCGAGTAGCGAAATACCCGGCACAGCGTCCCGTGCCCCCAGCTACCGCTTCCTTTACTGCGGCTCTTGCCGCTTCTCTGTCTTCCCCTTCCCAGAAATCAATCCAGGAACTGTCCGGAGACAAGTCGGCATCGCAGATTTCTAACGCCTGCATGCCCGCCTTGTTCATAAAGAGTATTCGGCCTTCGAGATCGAGGACCTTGATGCAGTCCCGGCTACCAGTGATCAGCCGACTCCTAAACTCCTCACTGGCGCGTAAGGACTCTGAAGCAAGTTGCTGGTCCGCCGCCATTCGGTCCAGTTCAGCCTTTACGCGCTGAAGCTCCAACTGCGCTGCATGAAGAGGTTCTTGCTCATCGTTGGACGCAGCAGCTGGGAATTCAGGCTTCGGTCGCGGCGAACTGGACCTTGTCGCCGGTGTTCTTGGGAGGCTCATGCTCTTTGAGTCTTGGTTTCAGTTAGGGCAACCAGACGAAATTATCCCACACATTGGTGCAAGGGATGTCTCTGATACTTACAACGCCCCGGTGACAACGTGATTCGAGATTCCCGAAAAAGTGGCAAACGGATCCTGCCCACTTCAGGCCGAGGGCGAGTTGTGCAGCGTCTCACTTCCAGACCCGTACCTTTTCTAGACCCGTAACTTTTGCTGGTCTGCGGAATCCTACCGGTTGGGTGGCTAGATGAAAAAGCGCCCGTGCCGACAGGCGATTGTGGAAGGCATCCCGCTTGGGCTGATCCCCGGCACCCAGTACTTGCCGGACGCGGTGCCCCTCAACATGCGGATCTCTTGGTCCTCCAACCAGAGTCTTGTGTGGTTACTAGGAACTGCGGACGACATGACATCGAATCTCAGCGAATCGGGCGTTAATTATTGAGCTTCGGGAGAATATGTCACTTTTGAGGCCGAGTAGTATCCCACGCACATGGGCTGCGGAAAATGTCTGCAGGGTTTCGGGACGGTTGAGGTAGCAAGAGGCATTGAGATGATGTCTACCGCATCCTGGCGAACAGCCCTCCCCGCGCCCAGTCTTCGAGCCGGCGGTGAAATATCGGCTGGCAGCAAATCTCAGGTTGACCCACTCGAATCGGAACTGATCGAACGCGTGCTCAGGGGCCAGCACGAAGCCTTTCGCGAACTCGTGCGTCCTTGCGAACATGCAGTATTCATGGCTGCTAAAGCCATTCTGAAGGATGAGGCCGATGCAGAAGATGCGGCCCAGGAGGCTATTCTCAAGGCATTTACCAATCTTGCCAAGTTTCGTGGTGACTCAAAATTTAGCACCTGGTTGGTGCGTATCGCTACTAACGAAGCCCTTATGAAGTTGAGAAAGGAACGCCGCCATAAGCTGCACGATTCATTGGACGACGGGAGCAGGGATGACAAAGGGATTTATGTTCCACGAGACTTCGCCGACTGGCGCGAGATACCCTCTGACGCATTGCAGACAAAAGAGCTGCGGCAAGCGCTATCCCGGGCACTGGCCTCCCTGACGCCCAAGCACAGGGAGGTGCTGGTGCTGAGAGATGTGCAGTACTTCACAATAGAAGAAACCGCTAAGAGGCTCAGCATCGGGAAAAGCGCAGTGAAAACACGCCTCTTGCGTGCCCGCCTTCAGATGCGCGACGCCCTTGCACCGGGCATGGATGGGAGCTGGAGCACCGGCCAGAGGGAATACAAACAGGTGAGAGCATGGTGATAGAAATCAGTTGCGAAGAAGTCTGGCGAGAAGTTTCAAATTACTTGGACGGCGAGATTACTCCGCAATTACGCGTCAGGATGCGGGAACATTTTAAAGGCTGCAAACATTGCACAGCAGTACTGGATGGGACTCGTAATGTAGTGCGGCTGGTTGGCGACGCCAAGGCGTTTGTGTTGCCCGCAGGGTTCAGCGATCGTTTATATCAGAAACTTGACGACAAACTGTCCAAAGATGGCCGCGCGTGACGAACCTTTTTTAAACAGCATAGAGCCACTCTTATCGTCACCATCATCGCTATTCGGTATTGGCAAATGCGGGCTTTTGATTAGGGCTGGCGTGGCCTCACTCTTGACCCCGCTGTCCGGCGACACAGCGATAGGCGGTCAGAAAGCGGCCACATGCGCTGTAACTTTTTCTCCCAGGAAGCTATCACACACACGTCTCGCTGCTCTCAAGTTTCAAGCCTCGTTTGACTGCGGGACTGAACTCAGGTGGAGAATCTTTGAAATCATGTTGACTACCGCGATCGTGAGTTTCACCCAAGTCGATCCATTCCGCGTTTCTGCCCTGAATCGTGGCCGTCACCTTATTGTCGATCCCAGCCAGCACTTTGTGACGAAAGACAAATGAACCAGTTCATCCGGCGAAGCTTTCTGGGAATGCTGGCTGGAGCAGTGGCTAGCGTGCCACTGGTGGCCACCCTCGGCCATCCTCTGTGGGGCGTCATCTTGGGCGTTGCCGTGGGCACAGCCTATGCCGCCATTTCGCGTCCTACGCGCGGCGCCTATGTGGACAACTTAATGGCCGCGGGTGCACTGGGCGTTCCACTGTGGGGCTTGATCAGCGTTATCGCGTTCCCATTGGTTTCCGGGCGGATGCCGCAGTGGAGTGCAGAGCAGATGCGAGCACACTTTCCAGCTCTGGTTGGCTGGGTGTTGTACAGCGCCTTGCTCGGCCTCATCGCCCAAGGCTTCAGTGATATCGCGGAGCATGTGATCGGCCCGGAGCCAGAGTCCCGGTTGCAGGTGGCTGTTACAAAACGGATCGTGATCCTGGGCGGCGGATTCGGTGGCATGCGAACGGCAGAATGTTTGGAAGAACGACTCCGTGCGGACCGCTCAGTCTCCATCACCCTGGTGAGCGACACAAACGCTCTTCTTTTTACTCCTATGCTCGCGGAAGTGGCGGGGAGCAGCCTCGAACCCAGCCATATAAGCGCACCTTTGCGCAGTAGTCTGCATCGCACGGAATTCATTCGCGGATCCGCCGAAACGATTGACATCGAGCAGCGCCGGGTGATTCTGGGCGACGATCACGACACAGATCCGCCACGGGAAATCCAGTTCGACCATCTGGTCCTGGCACTCGGCTCGGTTTCAAATTACTTTGGAATGGCGAACGTTCAAAGGTTCGCCTTCGGCTTCAAGACGTTGCTTGACGCCATCCGCATTCGCAACCATGTAATTGAAATGTTCGAACTGGCCGACCGCGAGTCGGATCCCTTGCATCGCCAGGAGCTTCTCACGTTTGTAATCGCGGGAGGAGGTTTCGCCGGCGTAGAACTCGCAGGGGCTCTCAATGACTTCGCCCACGGTATTCTTGCCGATTATCCGAGCCTGCATTCCGAGGAGTTGAGCATCGTGCTGGTTCATGCGGGCGACCGTATCCTGCCTGAGTTGAGCGAATCCCTGGCCCGGTATGCTCAGCAAAAGATGGAAGCCCGCGGCGTCCGCTTTCGCTTGGATACTCGTCTCACAGATGCGCAACATGGCGTGGTTATTCTTAGCGACAGCGAGATTCGCGCAATGACTCTCGTATGGACCGCCGGCACGACGCCGAATCCGTTGCTGCAGCTATTACCCGTAGACAGAGACAAGCGCGGCGCCGTCATCGTGGATGGCTCGCTCGCCGTGAAGAATCACAAAGGTCTCTGGGCGCTCGGCGACTGTGCATCGGTGAGCAATGGGAAGACCGGTAAAATGTGCCCGCCCACGGCCCAATTTGCAATTCGCCAGGCGGAAGTGTTGGCTAAGAATATTCACGCCCAATTGGAAGGGCGCCAACCCCGGACTTTTCGCTTCAATTCTCTGGGAGCGTTGTGCGTTGTCGGCCACCAGACGGCTTGTGCCGAGTTGACCATTCCTTTTGCCCGCACCAAATCCCTGCGTTTTTCAGGTTTGCTCGCCTGGCTCATGTGGCGGGGCATCTACTTATCGAAACTTCCGGGTATCGAGCGAAAGATTCGTGTACTGATGGATTGGACCGCGGAGCTTTTCTTTCCCCGAGATATTGTCCAGACCATTGATCTGCGATAGACGCCCTCCAGCAGGAGATCTTAATCATGGCAACGTTAGAGTCTTCGATCCGAGCGGAAGTCACAAGCGGGCTTGCCGGTCAGGTTTGGATTGAGATTCTGATAGGACTGGGAGTGGGTGTGGCGGGCGGAGCTCTGCGGAGCGCAATCCTGACCATCCCGCTTGCGCACGGCATGCTGCTTGGCGGTCTTTATGGGCTTGCTTTTGGCCTGTTCTTCGCCAAGCGTGCAACCAGCGCCGGTGCTGGATTGATTTGGGGTGTGGCCTCCGCGCTGCTTCTGTGGATGCTGGTCCCCGCTGGAATTTTGCCTATGTTGAAAGGAAACGAGCATTTCATGGGCATGTTGAGCGATGCCCGAGCGCAGTTTCCGGAGCTTGTAGCCTATTTGCTCTGCCTGGGGATGCCCGTGGGCGTTGGCCTGGGCATTCGGGGCGGACTTCGCTCAAGAGCGGGGCAGCCACCGTTCCGTATGGGTCGCGCCATCGTTGCCGGTGGGCTTTCTGGCACCTTTGGGGGCTTGATTTTCGGTCGCTGGATGTCCGAGGGCGATTTCTTCCCCCTGCTTGCCGGGGTCGGGGAACTTCACTCCCGTACCGCGAATATAACCCTGCAGTTCGTCGTTGCGCTGTTCATCGGCGCCACCTTCGGGATGCTTTTCCAGCGTGACATCCGCGGGTACGGCTCTTCAATGGGCTGGGGGCTCGGCTACGGGATATTCTGTTGGTTTCTCGGGCCGCTGACTCTTCTACCCATCGCCGCTAGAGTGCCGCTCGACTGGTCGGCGGAACACGGCAGTGAACTCTTCGGTTCGCTTGTTGGGCACATCCTCTATGGGTTGATCCTGGGCGTCGCCTATGCCACCCTGGACCGCGTGTGGGTTCGGCTGTTCATTCAGAGCGATCCGCTTAATCGGGAAGCTGAAGGACCCGGCATTCATATCCTGCATTCGGTCGGCTGGGGAGCCCTGGCTGGCCTCGTCGGCGGTTTGATCTCGAGTCCGGTAATGCTTGCCACCGGAATACTGCCGAAAATCGCAGGACTAGGCAGCGGCTTTTCCCTTTTTTGGGGTCTGTTGATCCATCTGTTCATCAGCGCCTTGATCGGCATGAGTTATGGACTGCTCTTTCGAAATGAGGCTTCGAGTCTCGGTCTGGGCTTGGGCTGGGGCTGGCTGTTTGGTCTGATCTGGTGGTATCTCGGACCCATGACCTTTTTGCCTCTTATGCTTACCGGCGTCTGCGACTGGAGCACCGATGCAGCTTCGGCGCTTTTGCCATCCCTCGTAGGCCACTTGATTTATGGCGCTGTGACTGCCTTGACCTTTCTCTTGCTGGAGCGCCGATACACCCGCTGGCTTGCCCTCGATCCGAAATTTGCGGCCCGCGAACTGCGCCGGATCCGTCAGGTAGGAACGCCGGCGCCGCCGTTGTGGTTTTTCGCTCTGGTCCTGGGAGTACTCTTGCCAGTCCTACTTGGGTAGAACTCGCATTAATCTCTGGGTCAAAATATTTCGAGGCTGTCTGCCTGACTCTCCGCGAAATGAACCTACTTGCTATAAGTCAAAATTCGAATGGTTAATATGATAAATGCGAACTTCCCGATCAGGCCCAAAGGGCGGTTCCGACCCTTAGAGCAGCTGCGTACGCGCGGCGCCGTCTACCTCGGCGAGTGACGCTAAATTTACTAAAGCAAGATTTCGCATTTTATTTATCTTATCTTGCGATGTAACTTTCGCGACGGCTCGCACATCGTATCGCCACCTGTGACATTCAAACAATCCGCGAGACTGTCTTGGGGGACTATGCGATTACTCCTGGTAGGCGTCATCTTTCTTGGAATGGGATTCAGTGCTGCAGCTCAGGACGTGCCGGGCGTTGCGGTGGGCAAGTCCGCCCCGACATTTCAGGCGCGAGATCAGTTTGGCAAAGAGCAAACCATTTCGTCTTTAATGGGACGCAACGGTCTGGTGCTGGTTTTCTTTCGTTCGGCGGATTGGTGACCCTTCTGCAAGCAGCAACTGGTCCAGTTGCAGAATGCACGAGAAAAGTTCCAGCGGCAGGGCCTCGGGCTGGCGGCGTTCAGCTACGACTCGGAGGCGATCTTGGAAGATTTTACTCAACGGCACAGCATTGAGTATTCGTTAATCGCAGATCCGAAGTCCGAGATTATTCGACGTTATGGGGTATTGAACGCAAACGCGCCCGGATTTACTAAAAATATGGCAGACCCAGGATACTTTTACGTTGCGCCAAATGGGGTTATCAAGGAGAAGTTTTTCGAGGTGGCGTATACCGACCGCGAAACCGGAACCAGCCTGCTCCTCAAATTGTTTCCTGACCTGGTAGAAGGCAACGGTCGCGCGGTGGCGGCGCCTAATATCAAACTCGCGCTCTTGCAATCTGACGAGATCGTAGGTCCCGGCAGCCGTTTCACAGTGGCGGCCGAAATTTCCCTCCCCCTAGGAACCCACGTTTACGCTCCTGGAGTTCATGGCTACAAACCGATCCAACTAACAATAGAGGCCTCGCCGGATTTCAAGTTGCTGCCGTTCCACTACCCCAATCCAAAGGTCCTATTTCTTCCAGTAATCAATGAGTCGGTGCCGGTATATGAAGGCAAATTTCGCGTTCAACAAGACGTGGTGGTTTCGGCCGACCGTGCGTTTATCGGTTCTATCGCACAGACAAAGACAGTCACTTTGAGGGGCACATTCTTCTATCAGGCCTGCGACAGCGTGAAATGCTATTTACCCCAGAAATCTGAACTCTCTTGGGATGTGCGAGTAATACCGCTCGATCGAGAGCGTTCTCCGGAACCGATTCAGCATAAGTAAGAACCACTGGTGGCGCGCCGAATGCGATTATGACGCTGGCGGCGTTGAATCTGATCGGGTGTCCGCACTTTGACAGACGCGACGGAGTAGCGGATGGCAAATGTACTTCAAACAGGGGAGATCATCGGTCATTGCCCGATAGCCGATTAGGGTTGCCTCCGTACTGAACGCTGCCCGCGCGGTTAAAGTTTTTGTGACATTGGATAAGTTTGGATAAGTAGTGATTGGCTATTGGCTGAACGAAAAAGCTGAGTGCCTGGAGAAAACCATGGATAAGTTGGCAATTCTGGTACAACTCGAAGCAAAACCCGGCAAAGAACATGAAGTTGAAAAGTTCCTAAAGTCGGCACTACCGTTAGTGCAGGCTGAAGCCGGAACCACAACCTGGTACGCATTGAAGATGGGTCCATCGAAGTTCGGCATCTTCGACACGTTCCCCGATGAAAACGGGCGCAATGCACACCTTGGTGGCGAAGTCGCGAAAGCCCTCTTCGCAAAGGCCGAGGATTTGTTTGCGAAACCGCCCGCGATCGAACAGCCGGAAATACTGGCTGTAAAAGCACCGCGAGCCTAGGGGAAATGATGAGCTCACGTCTGGATGTGAGCTCATTTTATTTTCTTCGAACCGTTCCTCGCGTGACTCGCGTATAGAAATGGCACTCTCGTTGCCGCTCATTTTGTCGCTTTTTCCTGCTGCTTCCATTTAGCGCTCGCGCGAACTGGGGCTGAAGGAGCCCTTCGCTTTGAGTGGGACATGTAACTTCTTTTGCACGACTGAATCTGATCGGCATGGGCAAGAACATGTTCCTGCTAACGCTCGTTTTGGCAGGCATAGTGGCTGCCAGTCAGCCACCTGGCAACTCCAATCACCTGAGCGGGCAGACTTCGCTGTACCTGAAGCGGGCAGTTTCCCAACCCGTAGATTGGTATCCTTGGGGTCCCGGCGCTTTTCAACGGGCAAAACAGCTCAACCGCCCGATTCTATTGGACGTAGGGGCCGTTTGGTGTCCGTGGTGTACCCTCATGGATCGCGAGACGTACACCAATGCCGCGGCCGCCGATTACATCAATCAGCATTTCGTCGCGGTAAAGGTTGACTTTGATTCTGCTCCAGAACTGGTGGCGCAATTACAACGCGCACAGGCTGTGCTAAACCTTCCTGCAGGGTTGCCTCTCACCTCTTTCCTCACTCCAGGCGGAAAGCTGTACTTTGGCGGGGGATACCTGCCGTCCGAGCGCCAGGGTGACAAACCACCATTTAGAGAAGCAGCGGAAGAAGCTCTGACGCGCTATGCCGATCAAGGCAAAATCGAAAAAGAATCATTCCAATTGGAGATTCCAAAGTGACCATAAAAAAGATTGCCCTCTTCCTCGGTTTGTTTCTGCTGCCGGTGCCTACTGTGTTCTCCATCGACAACTTGAAACTCAATGAGCACCTCGATTACGGAAGTGACAGCCTCGACGGCCCCCTCATTACTGGAACCGACACGCAATCGGGATTTGTTCCAGGCAAACCAAACTACGTGATCATGTACGGCGAAGGATGTTTTAACTCAAAGAGGCAGGCACGCCGAACGGTTGAGCTGTACAACAAGTACCGCTCCCGGGTGCACTTTGTGGTCATCGATCTTGACGTTCAACGCTCGCCTGAACAGCAGGAGTTGGTAAAGAAGTACTACAAGGGCTCCATCCCTCACGTGCTCGTTTTGAATGGACGCGGCGAACCCGTCTACAACCAAGCTGGCGAGGTAGATTCGCGAGTGATTGAAGACCTCTTTAATAGGACTGGCAACCAGTGAGAAGCGAGATTTCCGATCAGAGCGGCAAAGCCTGCAGAACGGCCGAGGTTTGCGCTTCTGGGCGGACGCCATAAACATCTTCTACTGTGGCACGCAGTAGTTCTGCCACGCTCCATGCCTGGGCAATGCAGCCGACCGGTCGATGGGGCTCATCGCCTTCGAAGATTTCAGGGACTTGGCCAAGTCCAGAGTCTGCTAGGTGATCCTTGAAGGCGGAGAGCCAGGATTCCGCCTGTCGCCGCGCTGGCTCACTTCTACCGTGTACCTTTATATATGCAGTGAGGAATGGACCCATCAACCACGGCCAAACCGTGCCTTGATGATAAGCGCCATCCCGGCTGGCCTGGTCCCCTGTGTAGCGGCCGTGATATTGAGGATCGCTTGGGGCGAGGGTTCGCAGGCCGAAGGGTGTGAGCAGATGCTCTTGGACGACGTCTAACACGCGATTCGCGCGTGACGGATTGAGCATGGTGTAAGGAAGACTCACGGCAAAGATCTGGTTCGGCCGGATGCTGGCGTCCTGCGCGCCGCCATTTATAACATCGAAGAGACACCCATTCTTTTCGTCCCAGAAAAGTCGATTGAAGCTTACGCTGGCTAGCGCCGCCATGGCCCTATAACGGTAATTGCTGGCTTCGTCTCCAAGCCGCCGCGCTATATCCTCCATGACGCACAGTGCGTTGTACCAAAGGGCCTGAATTTCGACAGGCTTCCCGCGGCGCGGCGTAACGACCCAATCACCCACCTTCGCATCCATCCACGTCAGTTGAACGCCAAGCTCGCCTGCGCTGAGCAGTCCGTCTGAATCAACCTTAATTCCAAAACGCGTGCCTTCTACATGCCACGACACGATCTCGGTCAAAACGCCATAAAGCTCGTTGTCCACGAAGTCCCAGTCCTCGGTGTAGGCCAGATAGGAGCGAACGGCCTCAATGAACCACAGCGTTGCATCGACTGTGTTGTACTCGGGTGTTTCGCCGGTATCCGGGAAACGGTTTGGCAACATGCCTCGATCCACATGGCGGGCAAAGGTGCGCAGAATGCTGCGCGCGACGTCGTAACGGCCCGTCGTTAGGGTCAGGCCGGGCAGGGCAATCATGGTGTCTCGACCCCAATCGCTAAACCAGTGATAACCCGCGATGACTGTCTTCCGCGTGCCTCGCGCGACGATGAACTGGTCGGTGGCAGTAGTGAGCGACTCAACGAAAGCGTCTTTCATCGGAGCGCGCCCGACGATCGAAACTCGACGGGAGATTTCCGCTTGGCGATACTCGTCTACGCTTGCGGCATCGCGCGGCACCGTCGAAGCGATGATCATCGCGCCCGCTCCGGCATGCAGATCAAAGCGCAGGAGGCAAGGGTTAAAAAGGTCTTCTGTGAAATCAAGCCCTCGTGCGCGCTCGACCTCATATTCGAAGTTGCGGTACCAACTTGCATTGCCGCTATCAAGTTGCCCGGCATTGTGCGCCAGGTGCAGAGATGGCAGGCCGGTATAGGGGGTGACACTCGCCAGTCCAGGCAAAGACGCAACGACTGCATTCAGAGCAGTGTTCTCGTGGGTTGTACTGTGGTAATCGCGAAAGGCGATGAGGGGCCTAAGTTCGAGCGCGATCTTCTCGGGTAGGGATTTGGTACCGCCCACATTCCCGAGTTGATATTGAATTATCGTCGAGTTCTCGCCGTGCACCATGAAGACCGTCTTCTCGATCTCGATGCCTTCGATCTCGTAGGTAAATACAGGGAAGGGATCAAGGCGAAATTCCTTGAGATAGCGAAACCCCTGGGGATGCACGACCCCTGGGTAGCGATTCGTTGCGAGATCGAATGCACGCCCGCCTAACAGGAGAGTCTCTTCGAGCTTGGACAGAAGTAGGTAGCGGCCGACCGGAGGTTTGGTGGCTGCCACAAGCAAGCCGTGGTACCGTCGTGTATTCAGGCCAATGATGGTAGAGGAAGCGAATCCGCCTAAGCCATTCGTTTCCAGCCATTCGCAACGCATGCCCTCATTCAAATTGTCGCAAACGTCTCGTCTAAAACGGATCATACTTTCTCGCTATATTGTCCGTGCGCGCATTTCGGATCTTTATTTGGTGCACGCAACGGGCGCTAATTTTGGATGCCTTGTGTGTTTGGGAGACTCGCCGCTCTGCTGGAGCAGTTTGGTGACGAGACCGGTCCAACCTGTTTGATGACTGGCTCCAAGTCCCGCGCCAGTGTCCCCATGGAAGTATTCGTAGAAAAGCAATAGGTCGCGCCAATTGGGGTCATGTTGAAAGCTCTTCAGGTTGCCATACAATGGCCGTCGGCCTTGTTCGTCGCGTAAGAAAAGTTTCGTCAGCCGCCGGGACAATTCCGCGGCCACTTCCCAGAGCGTGAGCATGTTGCCCGAACCCGACGGTAACTCGACTTTGAAGTCATCGCCGAAGTAGTGATGGAGCTTTTGCAGCGATTCGATCAACAGGTAGTTCACCGGGAACCAGATCGGTCCGCGCCAGTTCGAGTTTCCCCCGAAAAGGCCAGTTGTCGATTCCGCCGGCTGATAGTCAACCCGGTATTCCGTCCCATTCACTGACAGCGTGTAGGGATGATCGCGGTGATATTGCGACATCGAGCGGATCCCGTACGGAGACAGGAATTCCCGATCGTTTAACATGGTTTGCAGCACCCGCCTCAACTGTTCAGAAGAGACTGTAGAGAGCAATCGCCTTTCCCTCATTCCGTGAGTGCGCATGCAGGCTACGTTTTTCACCAAGTCCGGCCTGTTGTCAATGAACCACTCGAGCCGGCGCTTGAAACCGGGCAACCGGTCCAGCATTTCCGGTTCCAGCGTCTCAACCGCGAACAGGGGGATTAGGCCCACCATGGAGCGAACCCGCATCGGGTACTTGCTGCCGTCCGGGAACTTTAGGACGTCATAGAAGAAACCATCCGTCTCATCCCACAGCCCTATACCGTCATCCCCACGATGATTCATTGCATTGGCGATGTAGAGGAAGTGCTCCCAGAACTTGCTTGCAACATCCTCGTAGGCCGGATCTTCGCTAGCCAGTTCCAGCGCGATGGCGAGCAGGTTCAGGGTGTACATCGCCATCCAACTTGTACCATCGGACTGTTCGAGAGAACCCCCGGTTGGCAGAGGCGCGCCGCGGTCAAATATGCCGATGTTGTCAAGTCCGAGGAATCCGCCCTGAAAGATATTCATGCCGTCCGCATCTTTGCGATTTACCCACCAGGTGAAATTCAGGAGCAGCTTGTGAAAAATGCGCTCCAGGAAGGCGCGATCGCCTTTCCCGGTTCGCTTCTTGTCGATCTTGTAAACACGCCAGGCGGCCCAGGCATGAACCGGAGGATTCACGTCCCCTAAGCCCCACTCATACGCAGGCAGTTGTCCGCTCGGGTGCATGTACCATTCGCGCAATAAGAGAACGAGTTGTTCCTTCGCGAATTCAGAGTCAACCAGGGCCAGCGCTACGCAGTGGAACGCCAAGTCCCATGCTGCGTACCAGGGATACTCCCATTTGTCGGGCATCGAAATTACATCGGCGTTGTACAAGTGCGGCCACTCTTTGTTGCGGCCGCCCAGGCGCTCGGCAGGAGGGGGAGGATTGCCCGGATCGCCTTCGAGCCACTCCTTAATCACGTAGTGATAGAACTGTTTGGACCACAGCATGCCGGCAAATCCCTGGCGCATGACATTTTGCGCGTCGGAGGAGAGATCTTGAGGAATCACGGTTGCGTAGAACTCATCGGCCTCAGTCTTGCGGGTCGATAAGAGATCATCAAAGCCTTCGAACGCAGCTTCGGCCAAACCCGAGAAGTCGAAGTCGCTGAGGCGAAGTCGCACAATCGCCGTTTCACCGGCGCCGATTTCGAGCTGATAATGCGCGGCGGCCTTGGTGCCGCTCGATTCGGCAGCGACGGCTTCTTTCACGCCGTGAACGATGTAGTCATTGATGCCGTCCTTCACACATTTGGTGCGGTTTCCCGCTCTGAATAACCGCTTGAAATTGGTTTCGTTTTCTGTAAACACCAGCTCGGGCGAACCCTCGCAATGGAGCCAGCGTTTGCCCGAGCTCGGGTGGTCCAGTTCAATTGCCCCGGAAACCTGGCGCATCACGGGTCGAGTCGAGTTCCCGCCCCAGGTGTTGCGAAACCAGATGGTTGGCAACACGCGTAAACGCGCGGTTTCAGGCCCACGATTAGAAACACTGATCTTTATGAAGATGTCTTCTACATCGCCTTTCGCGTATTCGACGAATATGTCGAAATAGCGATCTTCGTCAAACACGCCTGTATCGAGCAGTTCGAATTCTGGCTGGTCCTTACCGCAGTGGTGATTCTCGTCCAATAATTGCGAATACGGAAACGGGGCATGCGGATACTTGTACAAATACTTCATGTAGGAGTGCGTAGGTGTGCTATCGAGATAAAAGTAATATTCCTTGACGTCCTCGCCGTGATTTCCCTCATTGCCGGTCAGGCCGAACAGACGCTCCTTCAGGATGGGGTCGCGTTCGTTCCAGAGAGATAACGCAAAACAGATTAACTGGTGACGGTCGCAGATGCCCGCCAAGCCATCCTCATTCCAGCGGTAAGCGCGCGAGCGAGCATGGTCGTGCGGCAGATACTCCCAGGCATTGCCGTACGGACTGTAGTCCTCACGAACGGTGCCCCAGGCCCGTTCGCTTAAGTATGGACCCCAGCGTTTCCAGTGCTTCTCGCGCCGCTGGCACTCGACCAGTCTGATCTCTTCTTTAGTCATGCACCCCTGCTCAGGCTTTTAGAGTGGTACATGGTCGCAGAAGTTACAGTGCTCCGGATGGAACAGCACGAAACTCCTCTTGATCCCGCGAATCTAACGAGTATTCGGACGCAAGAGCAACCGTTTGCACCTTGCGCTCTACAAACAGGCAGGTCTTCGGAGATTGAAACCTATGGTTGTGACACCGCGGCGCGAACCGAACTTTTACCGTGAATCTGGATCGGCCGTAATAGACTTGCGCACCGAAGCCAGTGGGGCATCATCAACGAAAGAAACGTCGCCGTCCGGAGATCGTTGAATTCCCAACTCTCTCCACAGATTTGGTAGATCAACGGTTACAGGTTTGTCTGCCATCCCCTTGTAGAGGTCCTCCAGCACACGGGTTCCAGTGGCTTCGTCTCCGGCTCTGAGCGCACGTTCCAGTGGCCAGTCCTCGGAAATGTTGCCGCCGGCAGCTAGAATTCCTCGCAAAGCACTCTCGAAACTTTTTTGATTCTGAGTTTTCTGGTGGATCTGCACGTCTGCGAGAAAGCAAAATAGGGCTCCTCCCCAATAGGTACGTCCCCAGGTGTGGGTGCGATCGAGCCCTTGATCTCCTGGGCCAGGCAGTCCTTGAGGGAGATCGCGGATCAGGTCGCTCCACATCTGCGAAGGTGAGAGAATCCCGGCTTGCACCCGAGCTATTGGTTCCACGTATGTGGCGGTTCCTTCCTCAATCCAGTGATGCCTTTCGGGCACCGATGGGAACGCCAAATGGACCATTTCGTGTGTCATAATCCAATCCCGCTTGAGATCAGCCACTGTCGTGTCGCGACCGATTGAAACCGCGATTCGAGTTGGCGAACCAAAGGTTCTACCATGGCGAACGCCTCTGCCCTCGGTTGTAGTAATTCGAATCTCCACGTGAGGTACAGGGTAGCGACCGAAATAGGTGGAGACGGACTTGGAGGCAGCAGTGACCCAGCCAATCAAGTCTTTTTGGCTAACAGCGCCTCCCTCGCCGGAGACAATCACATCGATGCGACCGCCAGGGGCCATGATCGTTGTCGCTTTGCTGCCGGTATCTCCAGAAAATGCGAGCGCACAGCTCAGAAGCGCAACCCTCGAAAGCGCGTTGATCTTTAGCAGAGACGAACCCGTACTTCCCCTCATTCGCAACCCCACGTTCCTGTTTCATGAAAACATGCGGCAACGTGCGGTCAGAAAGGACAATAGAGCGTCGGACCTAACCGCTACGCTGAAAGCTTGGTCTCATTTCGCTTTTCGAGTGCCGTTTGCAGCAGCGAGGCAGCACTCATGTGCCACAACGAGTGCTCGTATTTTGTCCAGCAAGATATCTACGGTCGCGTCTTTGCCTTCTCAGTCACGTGAAAGTCATTGGGGTGCAGTCCGGTTCTCGTCAGCCTAAGAAATCACCAGAGCATTGCATTCGTGAACGTGTTCTCCGGAGCTCGACGGTTCGATGTTCACAGATCGTCAGAAGTTACATCAGCACAAACTGGCCTCGAGCGATGCTGCAAAGGAGTCATTTTGAAGTCCGGTGTAAACCAGCATTAGTTGTTGTTCGTCACGCTGTCGAGTCGAGAGTGCGGGCCGAAATCAAAGTCAAGTCCCGCAGCTAACATTCTTTTCCCGCTTGTAACTTTCTTGTCCGATCCCACATCGTATGGCCAGAAAGTGACACTCAGCTGATCGGGAGCAAAACAGCGAGATTTCCTCCAAGCTGGGGATGACTTGCGATTATTCGCTTTAATCCTCCCAAGCAGGGGATTCGGGCTTCTCTTGAGAACGAGTGTTGCTGTACGGGATACAAAATCAATTTCGCAAAAGGAGCAAAAAGATGAGTAATTCAATGAAGGCGATGTTGGCTGGAGCGGCGCTGGCGGGTTTGTTAACAGGCACCACCGCGAAGCTTCAGGCACAGACGACGAACCAAAACGATGCCGGAATCCGAGCCGTGAGCATGCAAGATAATGGCGGTACGGAAATGAAGACGGACAAAGACAAACTACCAAAGCATGCTTGTAAGGGACAGAACGACTGTAAGGGGCAGGGCGGCGGCGACAAGAAGCATGCTGGCAAGAACGATTGCAAGGGCAAGGGTGGTTGCGCGACCGATGGATCGAAACCACCAAAGGACGATAAATCCCAGGGTGATCAACCCAAGCCGCAGCAGAATTAACGCATTTCAACCCCAATGGGTCGGGGTTGAGTGTCCCGGCCCTCTTTTTTCTTGGAAAAATGACATGCCAGCAAATCCTTTCAACGGATTCACCGATTTTGGAGTTGGGATAGGTCTTCGCGTGCCTCACTATCGGCATATTCTCGCTGAGAAACCGGTTGTGAGTTGGTTCGAGATCATCTCAGAGAATTACATGATTGATGGTGGGCGCCCGCTGCATGTCCTCGATCAGATTCTTGATCGCTACCGGGTCGTACAGCATGGGGTTTCCATGTATTTTGGTTCCCCAGAACCACCGAATCGGGAGCACCTGAAAAAGCTCAAGACTCTGGTCAAGCGGACCCAGACCCCCTGGCTCACAGACCACCTTTGCTGGGGCAGTGTAGACGGCACGTACAGCCATGACCTGTTACCCATGCCGTACACGTTCGAGGCTGCTCGCCATACCGCGCAGAAAATTCGCGAAGTCCGGGACTTCCTTGAGATCCCGATCGCAGTTGAGAACGTTAGCAGTTACGCCGAATTCCATGTGTCGGAGATGACCGAGTGGGAGTTTCTCACAGAAGTGGTGGAATTGGCCGATTGCGGAATTCTCTTGGACGTAAACAACATTTATGTCTCTTCGAGAAACCACAATTTTAATCCCTTGGATTACGTGAACGGGGTTCCAGCGGAGCGAGTGGCGCAGATTCATATCGCAGGACACTCGAAGTTCGAGAAATACATTCTGGATACGCACGATCATCCTGTGATTGATCCGGTGTGGAAGCTGTATTCTCGCGCCATCGAACGGGCCGGCCACACGGCGACGCTTCTCGAGTGGGACGACAAAATCCCCTCCTTTGAAGAGGTTCACAACGAGGCACTTAAAGCGAATCAGTTCGTCGCAGACATGGCGGTCACATCATGAACCTGCTCGAAATCCAGCACCGCATGCTAGACGCCGTCATGCGACCCCTCACTAACGACGAGCAGATGCAACCGCGTACTCGTGACGGCAAGTCCATGCACGACGTGGCTGCAGAGTTCATCAAACCGAATGATCGCCTGAGCTCATTTGAGCGTCTTGAGATCTACAATCGCCAATATTGGTTTCGCGTGCTCGCCTCCTTGGACGAGGACTTTCGAGGTCTTCGGGCGATCATCAGCCCACGACGATTTGAAGCGTTGTGCAAGGCCTACCTTATCGAGTGTCCTTCGGAGTCATTTACGCTTCGCAACCTCGGCTCTCGCTTAGAGTGGTGGTTACGAAGCCATCCGGAACACCTTCAACCACGCGCAGGCTTGGCGTTGGACATGGTTCGATTAGAATGGGCTGAAATCGAAGCTTTCGACGGCGCGGCCGAACCCGCCTTGGTCCCTGGAGATGTCCTGGCTTCGGATCCGGATCCGCGCTTCAGACTGCAACCATACCTTCAACTCCTTAGCGTTCATTACGCAGTAGATGATTTGCTGGTTGCCATCAGGAAGGATGACTCTGACTGCGAGATGGCCAGTAACGCGGTTTCGGAGCGGGGAAAGCGAACTCACCTGCGCAAAATCGCGCGTCAAAAGCCCCAAGCGATCTTCTTGGTAGTACACCGCGTCGACGATTCAGTCTACTTCAAACGAATCGAACCTGAAGCTTTCAAGTTTCTTAAGGCTCTGCGAGAAGACAAAAGCCTCTCGATCGCAGTGACGCAGGCTTTCGAGGGACGAGATATTCAAGAGAATAAGCTCCTCGCTACAGTGCAAGGTTGGTTTGAGAATTGGTCGAGCCTAGGCTGGTTTTGTACCCCCAACCCTGCAGACCAGGGGTTTATTTCCGCGTCAGGAAGACAATTATGAACAAGGCAATCGATGCAGGTGCGCGAGCATATTCGCTTTTTGAACGGGCGTTCTCTTATTTGCAATCCCCGCTGCTACTTGCGGTTCGTCTCTATTGGGGCTGGCAATTCTTTCAGACTGGACTCGGTAAGCTAACGCACATTCCCAAGGTTGTGGGATTTTTCACGAGTTTGGGGATACCGCTGCCGGAGTTCAACGCATACTTCGTCAGCTCGCTTGAACTTGTGGGCGGAGCCTTATTGTTTCTGGGCCTTGGGTCTAGAATCATCGCACTACCGCTGACGATCGACATGATGGTAGCCTACATCACAGCCGACCGCACGGCATTATTTTCCATCTTCTCGGACCCCGGCAAGTTCTATGCCTCCGACGCGTATACGTTCCTGTTTGCCTCCGTTCTTATTCTCATCTTTGGCCCGGGAAAAATCTCTGTCGATTATGCAATCGGCTATTTGCGGAGGAGGAAAGTTCCGAGGCCGCAGACCCTTCGTGAGAAGTCGGCCCTCGCTATCTGATTCGCAGCCCGGATCGATCGGCAATCGCATCTGTTTTGAATCGATGAGGAGCGGGCCACGGTGAAACTCGGCACACAAGCTCTAGTTTTCGACGCTTACGGTACGTTGTTCGATGTGCATTCGGTGATCGCACTTTGCAACCGCAAGTTCCCGGGCCAGGGCGCTGAACTGAGCAACCTATGGCGCACCAAGCAACTGGAGTACACCTGGCTGCACAGCCTCGCTGGGCGGTACGAAGACTTTTGGAGTGTGACGGAATCGGCCCTTACATTTGCGTGCCATAGCCTCAGCCTTGAGTGCCCTGCCGAGACGCGCCAGGAGTTGATGGAATCTTATCTGCGCCTTGAAACATTTCCCGAGGTGCAGGCGACGTTGAGCAAATTGTCGCAATATAAGCTGGCCATCTTGTCGAATGGTTCACCGGAGATGCTCGCTGCCGCAGTGAAGTATGCCGGGCTGAGGGGCATATTCAGCCACGTGATCAGCGCTGACGAAGTAAAGATTTATAAGCCAAGTCCGCGCGTGTACGGGTTGGTTTCGCAACATTTGAGCGTACCTGACAGTGCAATTGCCTTTGTATCGTCGAATTTCTGGGACATCGCCGGGGCCAAAAGCTTTGGGTTCTGGACGTGCTGGGTCAACCGGTGGAGTCTTCCTCAAGATGAACTGGGTATCACGCCAGATGCCACTGTGGAGGGTCTGGATAGGCTGATTTCTGTTCTGGAGGGATGAATACATTCCTCCAGGTGCAATGTTTTCAAATCAACGTTGCACGGCGGTGCTGGTCGGGGTTGCAGCCTGAATGCCGGTTGCCTTTGACCATGGTGTACTAAATGAAGTTTTGCAGTGAGGGCACCTTTCTTCCGAACGGGGCCGAATTGCAGAAACCAGATCGTCAAGGTGAAAAGGGCCGTGTGTCTAGCAGGGTTGACCCCGCCTTTCTTGGAATCGTTTCAATCTTCCTCGGCGGTGCCCGGATTTTTGTCAGTGCGATAAAAGAAACAATTGCGTTGAACCCTCGATCTGCCGTCGCAGGACACACCACGAGGGACCATGAGTTCACGGCGTACGTTCATCCAAAGTGCAATCGGCGTGAGAACCGCCTCAAAACGCCATCGTTATTGAACTGGCGGAGAGAGTGGGATTGTGTCTGCCGCGAATTCCAAAATCACATCGAAAATGCAAAAATCGATCGATCCACCCGCATTCGCAATGATTTAGAAAAGTCTGCCATGAAGCTCAACGAAGTTCGACGAAGCCTACAGCAGCCGAAAAGCGCCTCATCATAACCGAAAATAGTAACAAATAGTAACAGAAATTCAGATCTCTACGACCGGTCGCTGGCGCTCCCTAGGCGGCTGGACTCCCCTTCCACGAAAAATGCTACGTCGCAAGACTGGCTATGGATGCCGCGCCGCACTGATAAATGGCATCCGCACTGCCAGGGTTGAACGACGCTTGACCGGGCAACCCGAAGCTATCGTCTCGGGAACCACGATAGGTACCGATAAGTCGGCTAGTGTTTACCGATGGAGAGAGATGGCGATTGCGATTTTGGCTTCTGCCTGAGTCACGGCGGAGCGGATGCGATACTTGATCGCGGACTTTGACACTGGCCCGAAGTCGGCTTCTGGGAAGTGTGATCCACATGCGATAATCGCGGTTTCGGGCACGCCAATCCCTCTCGCCGCTTGCCAACTCAAATACTGAATGACAAAGGACGTTATCGTGCGTGATCTGGACAGCGAAGCGGAAGCAATTGCTGGTCGACTCGCACGTTGTAATGAGTGGAGAGGCCGTCTGAGCGAAATGGAATCAGATTTCATCTGAATCCTCACCCTGTACACGCATGGTTTCTTATGCGGCTTCGGAGGATTATGCCTTGCCCGCGATGACGTGCGACGCAGGAGAAACCAAACCAACGCCCACACCGCCGGCACTGCAGCAATCGTCACGACAGCGGCTTTGTTCAAACGCGCTTTGTCGTTACCAACAGCACTTGGCCGAAGCGCGATGTATGTGCATTGACCTTTCCCGTCGGCGGCCACACCTTGGCCGTTGATTTTACGCTGCCTGAACCCCAGTTTTTGGGTACCTTCAACGCGGGATCGAGCCGATTCGCCTCGCGAAATTCCTTAGCAGCATCCTGCCCGTCGCCCACCTTCAGCAATGCCTCACCGAAACTGTAGTGGGTGAGGGTATCGTACGGATCGAGAGTCAGCACAGCACGGTACTCCGCGATGGCCCCCCGGTAATCACCTTGGTCTGCCAGCATTCGGCCGTGGATAAAATGGATGCTCTCCTTCCTCGGCTTTAGAGCCAGCGCCTTCCGATATTCACGGGAAGCACCTTGCTGATCGCCCCTTTCATCGAGTATGTAACCCAAAAGAAGGTAGGGATAGACGTAATCCGGCTCTAGAGCGAGTGCCCTTCGGCATTCCGCGACTGCGCCCTCGTAGTCGCCTTTATCGTAGAGCGCGTAGGCGATACTTGCGTGGCCGTAGGACGTGTTATCGATGTCGCCCGGTTTCAGCGCCAGCATCTTCTTATACTCGACAATTGCGCCGTCGTGATCGCCTTTGCCATTCAGGGCATCGCCGAGAGCGCCGTGGGCAATGTTATCCTCGGGCTTCAGCACCAGCGCCTTACGGCACTCAACCATGCCGCCGTCGTAGTCACCCTTCTCATTCAGAGCGTTGCAGATACCGGTATGCGCGTTGGCTGTATCGGGCACCGCCGCCAACGCTTTGCGATACTCGGCGATGGCGCCATCATGGTCGCGTTTGTCTTCCAGGACATTACCGAGGGTGACGTGCGCTAACGCGAAATCCGGCTTCCGATCTAGTGCCTTGCGGCACTCGGCAATCGCTCCCTCATAGTCCTTCTTGTTTTCCAAGGTGTTGCACAGATTGTTGTAAGCCACTACGGAATTCGGTTCGAGGAGGACCGCTTTGCGATACTCAGCAAGGGCGGCGTCATATTGCTTCTTGTGGTCCAACACATTGCCAATACCGATATGAGCGCTTGCGGATTTCGGAGCCAATGCTAATAGCTTCCGGTACTCGACCATCGCGGCGCTATCATCACCTTTGTTCTCCAAAGCATCGCCGAGCTTGACGCGGACCAAGGTATTGTTGGGCTCCAGCGCGAGTGCCTTTTGGTATTCTGCGATGGCTGTGTCGTAGTGCCCTTGGTTATATAGGACATTACCCAAACCGATGTGAGGCCGTGCGGCCTTTGGGTCCAGAGCCAAGAGCTTTCGGTATTCTACGATTGCGTCCTCATAATCGCCTTTGTCGTTGAGGGCGTCGCCCAGGTTGCCGTGGGCTTCTGCACTATCCGGCTTCAAGTCCAGCGCTTTCCGATATTCTTTGATGGATCCGTCGCGGTCGCCTTTGTTGGCGAGGGCGATGGCTAGATTGAAGTGGGAGTAGAAATAATTAGGCGCAACGGCGAGGGCCTTGTGGCACTCGGCAATCGCGCCGTCGTAGTCGCTCTTGTGGTTCAGGGTATTGCACAGACTGTTATGGCCCCATGCGGAATCCGGCTCTAGGGTCAAAACCTTCCGGTACTCGGCAATTGCCCCGTCGTAGTCGCGTTTGCCATCCAGGGCATGGCCAAGGCCTATGTATGCGCCCACAGAATCCGGCTGCAGGGTCAGCGCCTTCCGGTCTTCAGCAATGGCGTGGTCATAGCTGCCTTCGCCGTACAAGGCTTCCCCGAGGGCAACGCGGCGGCTTGCGTCGCTCGGCTTCTGGGCCACAGCCTTTCGGCATTCGACGAGGGCCTTGCGATAGTCGGCCTTCTCATTCAGGGAGTTACAAATATTGCTCTGGGCGTAATCGTGATCGGGTCTCAGGGCCAGCACCTTGCGGTACTCGGCAATCGCGCCGTCATGGTCGCCTTCGCCATCCAGGGCATTGCCGAGAGCGTTGTGAGCATCATCGTCGTCGGGATGTGCGGCCAGCCAAATACGGCACTCGGCAGCGGCCTCCTTATAGTCGCCTTTGCTGTTCATGGCTTCGCAAAGGGCGAAGTGTGCAACACCCCTATAATAATTCACCGGGTATATGCTAAGGTCTCCACGATAGTAGTTGTCTTTGACGGAAATCGCTTTTCGGTACTCGGCGATGGCCCCGTCCCAGTCGCCCTTGCTGTCCAAGGCCAAGCCCAGCTTGAGGTGGGCATAGGCAAAATTGGGGTCCAAGACGAGTGCCTTCCGGTACTGAGCAATCGCGCCGTCGTAGTTGCGATCTTGGAAAAGGTCACTTCCGAGTTGGTAGTGCAGGGAGGCGTCTCTAAGTCGAAGATTACGCCGGCCCACCACGACACCAAAAACCAACATCGTCGCGACAAACGTTGCCGTGACCGCGGTCAGAATGAACTCCACCTTACGCCTTCTGCGGATGGAGACTTCCTTCTTTCGCGCAGCCACGTGCCACTGCTCCAGCCATTCCAGCGAAAGCTCGCTGCGCGCGCTCAGCTCGGGCAGGTCAGTAACGCCGGCAAGATCCTTAAGCGTGTGCACGTGCGCTTCGGCCAGCTTCGCCGCGAACAGCGGGCTGATGCCGAAAACGTGCGAGAGCTTCATGATTTGAACTCTCCCGCCGCCACTATGAGGCTTTCGCGGAGCCGGTAAAACGAACACCACTGCAACAAGCCGATGAACGCCAGATACTTGTTGTTGGAGTCGACCCGCCCATCGGGATCTGGCTGAAGATCTTCGATGGACTTTCTAAGGTATTCGTATTTTTCCTGTCGTAGCGGCCTGACGGTCATCTCCTCTTCCAACGCGCGTCTGGCCGCGAACTTGATGGTGTCCCAGTCGTAACGACCGAAGCACACCACGATTTCCTTCTGCATCCGTTGGAGAATGCAATCCTTGATCGAATCCTCGACTATAGACACTATTACATTGGAGCGGGGGCCGTCCTCAAGGCCGCGAACCTGACTCTCACTCGCAGGGTACGACTTGGGCTTGAAGGGGATCTGTGGCAGAGCGAACCCGAGGAGAATTCCTGAGACCGCTCCGACCCATGGGTTTACATCTCGAATCAACGGAAGCAGGTTCTGTAACGCGACCGGAAAGTCGCACAGAACGGCGCCGAAGAGTATGAAAAGGAATGCCCAGGGATTGGTGAAGACGCCCAGTCCCCAGAAAAGGCGAAACTTACGCGCGAGGCGGGCAGCACTGATGATGAGGCCTGAACAAAAGACCGCGACGAAGGGAACGAAGGGCCGAGGTTCGACTGTCGGTGCAGGTAGACGAATGTTCTTTGCTACGGATTGTGCGGACATGGCTGGCTTGGTGGTAGGAATCGCCAGCCCCGACTCGCCACTTTCTTGGCCCAGACTGATGATTGGCATGGAGACCGCAAACAACAGCGGAGCGAGAAGTACCACCAGACCGACAGTTTGTCCGGATCTCGTCCACCCTTTGCGCCGCTAGCACTTCATGCTCGAAAGGGTACAATCAACCGCCTCTGGGGGTCCACAGCTAATATAGTAGACCGCTGGTCAAGGCATACCGATAACCCGCTTATGTGTGAGCCCGCCGATTCAAATTTCCGTAAAACTGGCTTACCGGACAAAAGTCATCCTGCTCATTCGGTGCATAATCGCCAAATCGCTTATTGAGTTCGATTTGTAATGGGACGAGAACTTTAGGACGCTTTTAGCCGTTGACTTCTAACTCGATAAAATACATTATCGCGTTTAAGCCGCAAAGCAATGCTAGGGACGGTGAAAACTTTCGGTCTCAATCGTTACCCCGGCGAGTGTTGTGGAGTCGAATTGAACGTAGAAGTCCCTGCCTTCCACAGGAAGCCACTCATAGCCCTGCAGTTTATGCACAGCCTCGGCTAAGTTGGCAGATTCGCGTAGCACCCAAATGAGGGCGTCGAACTCGACGAGCAGATCGCCTTCCATTTGAACCGTCCCGAGGTGGTCACGCGCGATTACTGCATACGTGATGTGCGGACGATCATCGATTGCGGGCAACAGACCACTTATCCGAAGAAAATCAGGAAAGGCATTAAGGTAGTTCTCAATATCTCGAATCTGCCGAAATCCTTCTTCCAGCTTGGCATCACGGTCGAGATGTTCGAGGACTCGGGTCGATTTCCTGAGCCACTTAAGCTCACCCAGCAAAAGAGATGAATCTGCCAAGTCTTTGAGCACAATGTCTAAGTCCGGAACACTCGGCGACGGTAATTCGGCTGGATTTTCTTTCTGTCCATAACGATGGTCTCCTCAATGCCGAAGCATTGAACTACGGAAAGCCTGTCTGGGACATGCTAAAAAGATTGAAGCAGGGATGATTTTGAGTGTAATCGCCTGATTACAACAGTTGACATTAACTTCCGGTTTACCCGTCAGTCGCCCAGAATTGCCGGCGACGGCGGAATGTGTTTGACTCCCTAGAATCTAGGCGGCAAGATGGGGTGAAGGAGGTTGTCCAATTCGCAACCCCCCTGGAGAGCGGCACTTCGTCTACGCGCTGCCCTAGGACCTTTTCTTGTATCTCCTGTTTTTCCCAATGAAAGGGGGTAGGGGGTAAGTATCAGAGGCTCAACAAACGCAAAGGTTCCCCCGAGGCCGATCCTGACAACAAGATCGCGATGTATTTGACGGAGTTTCCTGAAGATCCCATGGCCGGAATCATGTATCGTCGTGTTGCCCGCAGTGTTTTCGTTTTTTTAGCCGGTATGCTCTCAGCAGCACTTTTCCTTGTTGGGTGCGGCGGGAGTAGTGGCGGCGGAGGGAATAATCATGGCGGATCTCCTCCACCGGCGATCACCGGTCTGAGCCAGACTTCGGGGGCCATCGGCGCGACCGTGACCATCGCTGGATCTAACTTTGGGGGAAATCAGGGAAGCAACACCGTTACTTTTAGTGGAACCTCAGCCGGAACGGCGAGCGCGTGGAGCGCCACCAGTATTACCGCCACCGTGCCCGGTGGCGCGACGACAGGCAATGTAGTGGTGACGGTTGGCGGGCAGGCCAGCAATGGCGTGCTGTTTAGGGTTACGCCTAAAACCATCACGCAAATCCAGGTCACCGGCCAGCCAATCCTCATCTTCGACCACACCACAGATCAACAGCAGCCCGAAAACATCCCCGATCTGCAAATTACCGCCTGGAGAGAAGCAGACGCCACCGTCGACCTGATGATTCCTCACTACGAAAACTACCGGATGCGGGGGCCAGACTTGCTGCACCTGACGATGGATGCGAATGAAATCTTCAGCAGCACACAGAGTGCAAGTCAGATTCCCGAAGACCTGTACAACTACGACCACTGGCTAGCGGGACCCTATACCTTGGATGGCACCAACTTCTACTCGTTGGCGCACAGCGAATGGTACGCCTGCCTTCTGAACGCGAATTGCAATCAGGCCGTGACCAACGGCGAGAATGCGATGCTCAACAGCTGGGCGAACACAGTTAACTCCTTCGTATCCACCGACGGAGGAGCTTCGTGGCAACTGAATGTGGTCGATGGGAATCACGCGGCGGCGGAGTGGGCCTATGTCTGGACCGGATCGCTGGCGCTCGCCGATCAGATTTACCTCAATGCCTTGAATCACACCGGAGTGTTTCAGCCCACACGCATTATCAGGGAAGGAGACTATTACTACGCGATCGGATTCTACATTCAGCGCGATTTCACGCAAATCGATCCGCCTACTAACGACGAGGCGCCTATCACCGGCTATGGCTACGTTCTGCTGCGTACGAGCGATTTCACAAACCCGAATGAATGGGAGGCGTGGACCGGGGGAACCAACTATGAATCGCTCTCAAGCCCAACAATTAAGACCGACGTTCTCCCATTCCTGCCGCAGCTGAATGGCAACAGCGTGAATGCCGCGCCTCCGCAGATCGTCTTCGACACGATCGCCCAAGTCTATATCCTGATTTACACGCCGTACGGCACCACGAACAATGCCGTGTATTTTATGACGACGGTAAGCCTGGCGAACCCGTCGTGGAGCCAGCCCGCAGAGATCGGGGGAACGGCACAATTAACAACAGATCCCGGTGGGCCGGTGTTGGGCTTCATTTCTGGGAACTATCCTTCGATCCTCGACAATAGCTCCACTGGTTTCAATTTTGAGTTCACCAGCGGAAGCCCGCTGCTTTTCTGGAGCACCTTCCCGTCCCAGTATGGCGGTAACAACCTTGCGAGAAACGTGTACTGCGTGCAGTTGACGGTCAGCTATCAATAGGGCACAGGGCGGCGTTGCAGCCCGCGGCGTCTTAGACAGGCGGCGAGCGTGCGCTCGAGGACGAGGAAAGATCATTCCCGAGTGCCATCACATTGGCAGGTCTTTGGCACGCGGGTTTCCCCGCTTACCGGATCGTCACGGCTGGCAGTGAATCCGCCAAATGCAATTCTCAACTACCTGTACAGCCTTCTTGAATCGGAATCACGGCTTGCGGCTGCCACTCTCGGTCTTGATCCAGGGATGAGGGTACTTCATGTCGACACGAAAGCGCGGGATAGTCTTGCCTGCGATCTCATGGAGCCCGTCCGCCCACAGGTTGACTCATTCCTGCTCGATTGGATCATGAGGGAACCGCTCAAACGCGAGTGGCTCTTTGAGCAGAGCAACGGGAACTGTCGTCTGATGGCGCCCTTCGCTGCTCGACTATCGGAAACGATACCGATGTGGGGGCGTGCAGTTGCACCCTTCGCTGAGTGGGTTACTCGCGCACTGTCGTCAAGTTCAGCCAAGCTTGCGCGTGAATCGACTCCCGCTACGCGCCTAACGCAGCGGTTCAAGCGGGAGGCAAAGGGTGCGCCGTCGCTGCCATCACCGATCAGAGCGCCACGCCGGGATAACCTTTGTCGCGGCTGCGGGAAAACAATCCAAGACGGGCGTGCGAATTGTGCTAGTTGTGCCGTTAGTGATGCGACCAAGAACCTGATCGATGCTGCACGGATCGGACGCCAAACGGCTAACAGTCCCGAAGCCCGGCTAAAGCGTTCGAACACTCAACGTCAAAATGCACTGGCGCAGCATGCGTGGAAGTCGTCGGACCAGCCAACATGGCTGACTGAAGAGTTCTATTCCGAACAGGTCCAGCCGATTCTCGCCGCGATGTCGGCATCGGCTATCGCGCGAGAAATCTCGGTTTCGCGCTGGTACGCTGGCCGCGTCCGGGAGGGATACCGACCCCATCAGAGGCACTGGGAAGCGTTGGCGAAACTGGTTGGGGTGTCGGCGGACGGTCAATGAGTACAATCGCGATTTTGCGCCAAGATGTTAACCTCCCGTCTGCATCAGACCAAAAAGAAAGTGTGATTCCTGTGGTAAGGTGTCGAAACCCCAACATTTATACACCGATAAATTTCCAATGGAAGCCCTCTGAGGTACTAGTCCGCGATCCATTCACGATGGACAATCTCAATAATGAGGAGTATTACGAAATGCCGAATTTCTTCTCCGCGTTCACCTCGGAGGTATTCAGGCCGCTTGTGACCCTCTTGATTCCGGGCACAATCGCCATAAGTCCCTGGTTTGTCGGTTTGCTCTGGCACTTTCGCGACCTGCGAACCCTTGTTTACAGCAATCATGCGGAGGTTGGCCTAGTGTTGGTGCTCGCTATGACTTTCGCCGGGTTAGTACTTGAGGATACAGGCGCGCGGGTAGAGACGTGGTTGGATTCACGCAAAAAAGAACAAAATGGAAAGCACATCGAGAACTGGTATGCCTATCTACGAACGGCTTTTAGGACCGATCCGATTGGTAGGCGCTACGTCGGTGCTCTTGTGCTGCGGCTAAAATTTGAACTGGGTATTGCCTTCGCGATGTTGAGTGCAGGAGTCGGAGTTTTGTGGCTTTGGTCCATGGGTCTTAGCTGCAAGATGGTCGTCGTTTGTGAACTACTCTGCATACTATTTTCGGCTTGGGGACTCATTGAAGGATGGAGCACCCATGATACCTCGGCGAAGAATCGAGCCAATCTGTTAGCAGAAATTCGGACCGTTCCCTCACCATAAGCGGGCGACAGAACGCCCAACAGTCGTGCGTTCGTTAAGACCTTGGAGCCACAACGATGACCACCCGGATACGAAACGCTAGCGATCACTCAGAATTCGGCCCGGGTGACAGGGCTTATATTGTTTCAACTTTGTTTTTGTACACAGTTTGGCTTGAACAGTGCGGACCGATAAGGAGGATCGCATGATTTGCCAGAGGACAAGGGCACTCGTAATTCCGGTTGTCGTTGTTCTGTGGGCTACATTGGGTCATGCCCAAACTTCGATTTCAGCGGCGGAGGCTAAGAATCACGTTGGGGAAAGGGCAACTGTTTGCGGGGAGGTAGCTAGTGCGCATTACGCAGCGAGGAGTCGTGGAAATCCGACGTTCATCAACTTGGACAAGTCTTACCCAAATCAGATTTTTACGGTGTTGATCTGGGGAAGTGACCGTCCGAAGTTCAGCGATCCAGAGGAGATGTACGCCAGCAAGCATATTTGCGGCACAGGAAAGATAAGCGATTACAAAGGCGTCCCTGAAATCGTCGCGTACGAGCCCTCCCAGATAAAAACCCATTGATTTTGGATTCGGTTGGAACCTGCCAGGAATTGAGAAATGAAATTTCGATTCATATGGTTGGGAATCTCGGTGGTTCTCGTCTTTTCGGCCACGGCTCAGCAGCAACTCACCATCGATCAAGTGATGTCCTCTGACGAGCTGAAGAGTACAGGGATTTCCACTCTTTCTCAGTCACAGCGTAAGGAGCTTGATCGGTGGCTAACACGCTACACTTACGTGCTTTTGGCGGAGAAAGAAAAAGAACAACGAATGTGACCCAGCAATCGAGACTCAAATCGATGGTGACTTCAAGGGCTGGACGGGCGAGACTATTTATAGACTCAGGAATGGTCAGATATGGCAGCAAGCCACTTACCATTATCACTATCATTATGCTTACGCACCGGAGGTAACAATTTTTTCGAGCCCGGAAGGGTGTGCGATGCGAGTTTCCGATGACGATGATGAAGCCACGCCCGTCCGCAAACCGAAATGATATGGGTGGCAACCAGCGCAATTTATTTCTTCCAATCGGCCCAAGTACGCATCGAGCTGAGATTCTTCGCACCGGCGTTTCCTGACAATCTGTAGCTATTGCGCGCCGGGCGACTTATCTCACATGGCACTTTAGCGCCGTCATGGGAAACGGCATGATGTCTTCGTTTTGCTTGACGTTGACCCTCGCATTTGCGGTCGACAGAGACGAACCAGTGGTCTGGAGCCGTGCGCGTGCTGGATCACTTGCCGTTTTAAGCGTGGGATCGCAAGAGCAGAAGGTGCTGGCGCGTTCGGGTGACGATCTGCGCAACGCCAACCGAGATGCGTGGAATGGGCTTTAAGGTATGGATATGTATTGCAATTAAATCATCGAATACAAAGCAGTTGTTATATAAAGTTGGCGGAGAGAGAGTGGGAAAGGAACTCTCAGTTCACAGAATTCAGAACCTGCTGTCGCCTGATCGCGTTCTGCATACTACACAGTGGCTGGTATACCAGCGGCTACAGAATACGAACCTGCTGGCGGCTGGCGACTTTTCACGAACGCCGTTTTTGGAGAGAAAGGTTTTCTTTGGAGAGAAATTGCTAGGCGCGCATCAGACGCACAACTCTCGAAGTGGGCACGGCTCGAAAACACCTGAATTGTAAAGATCGTCAGGGATTTGACCCGGTTGCCGAAGCTTTTGCAAACAACAGAGATAGCGCGTTGATTGCGCGAGATATCAGAACAGGCCGACTATTTCAGGTTGAATAAAGAGGTTAGTGAATGGCCCAAGCCCATCGCAAGACTTTAGTCAGCGAAGCCAATCGAATTCAAAGCCCTGGCAGCAAGATTCCTATTTGTTGGGGTACCTCCAGCACTAGGAAGCTCCAAGCTGTTCTCCTGTTCGACAATTCTCACTACGAACGCGCCGATCCGCTACTTCATGACCTCGATTCCAAATGTCCACTGCCGCGTTCTTGTCAACCACTTAAATAGTCCTACACCGATAAGATGTTCGCGGATATCGCTAACGTTTGATCCTCGTGTAGCGACTGATCTCACCTCACCGAAAACCTCCCAAAATATAAGCAATGAGCAAGATCAACAAAATGGTGCCCAGCCCTATGCCCGCACCGCCCCCATAGCCCCAGCGACTATGACCGTAATAGCCGCCACCTCCGCCCAAAACCAAAATCAGAATGATAATCAGTATCAACATTTAGCTCCCTTTCGTGGCAAGCGACGACACAGATAAAGCCGGCCCGTTCTTCAGCCGCCTGACTCTAGGGCGCGCGTCCTCTCTCATCAATACTGGATATACCCTAGATCGACCCGCTTAAGAAAGCATAGAACTTGCCCCGCCCATAAAGTTCGTTCGGCTTTGGCTCGATTCTTATCGGACTTTTGGAAGAACTGGACCCATCGAAACCCTTCGCGTGACAGCTAATCGTCTAAACGATTGAATGCACGGAACTCAGGGTGAGCCCAAACCTCGTAGACTGCTGTCTCACTCGGCCTTCTCTGAGGTGTATGCCCTATCTGATTCCGACTGGCAGCTTACCGAAAGCGAAGCTGTAGCCGAAGTTTCAACATCGCGCCCCAGAGCGACCTGATGAGCGTCGAAGGCATTGGGAAGGGTACAAGCGCATCGGATCATCCAGAATCGCCCTTATGAGACGAAAGAGGAAATCCTGCGAGAGGGCTGAAGACGGCCTACCCGAGCATGGCGTCCGCATTTGACTCCAATCCTTTCGACAGGCGATGCTGGTGACGAATGGCGATCACTGGGAATTTCTGCGCTAGAAACTAAGCAGGGTATCTATTTATTCTTAACCCTTCGATGTAGCTTGGGTACGGTCGCTTACAGTATTCGCTCTATTGACGAAAGGATTCACGCTGCGAATTATTGAGATTGAGGTCTGCCATGCTGTACGTCACGCCCCTTTTTCTGTTTGCAGGCTTCGTTTTTTCCTTAACCACTATCCAATTAGCCGTCGCGCAGATTGTTGAGTGGCCGGTTGCGGGCCAGAGCGCGGCGAATCTCCGCAGCCAGCCGGTGGAGACTTATCTCAGTACTTCGAATGCCGCTTCTCTTGTTCCCAAATGGGTATTTACCACCGGCGGTGATGTTTCAGCCACGCCAACGGTCGGAACGGCTGCGGTATTCGTCCCCGATTGGGATGGCAATCTTTACGCGATCAATCTCGCGACCGGAGCGCAACTGTGGTCGCATCAAATTTCCGAGTATGACGGTTACGCTGGAGCGGTGACCCGCGTCAGTCCGGCGCTTTACAGCGACTCGATCATTATCGGCGATAGCCAGAGCACCGGCGTCGCGCACAACGGCGCGAATGTAATTGCGGTGAACCAGCAAACAGGCGCGATGCTGTGGATTACACAAGTGGACTCGCATCCCGCAGCGATTATTACGGGGTCGCCCGTGGTGGTTGGGAATGTCGTTTATCAGGGCATTTCGTCGATGGAAGAAGCTTTGGCTCTGGACAAAAGTTACGCATGCTGCACATTTCGCGGAAGCGTAGTCGCGCTGAATGCGGCGACGGGGAAAATCTTGTGGCAACAATACACTGTGCCGAATAATAAAGGACTTACCGGAAACTATAGTGGCGGGCCGATCTGGCAACCGCCCGCAATCAGCACTTCCCTCAATCTTCTCTACGCGGGTACGGGCAACAATTACACCGTTCCGAGCAGCGTGGAAACGTGCAGGCTGAATAATCCAAATGACAGTTCGTGCGACGCTTCTGACGATTATTTCGATTCTGCGATTGCGTTGAATCTGAGTACCGGTGCAATTGTGTGGTCACACAATCTCTATGCGTACGACGCGTGGAATGCGGCCTGCGAGTCAGGTTCAGATGATCCATCGCGTTGTCCTGATCCCGAAGGACCGGATTACGATCTTTCCGGATCAGGGCCGAACATTGTCGGCAACCTGGTTGGATTTTCACAAAAGAGTGGAGTCTATTGGGCACTGAATGCGAGCACCGGCGCAACCGTGTGGAGCGACGCCATTGGGCCGGGAGGACCGCTCGGTGGAATTCAATGGGGAACGGCGAGCGACGGCACCAATATCTATATTGCGAGCGCAAATTCGAGCAAAGATTCCTACCAATTGATTTCAGGGGAAACGGTCACATGGGGGTTTTGGAGCGCAGTTGAAGCCTCGACCGGAAAGATTTTATGGCAGATCCCCGACCCTACCGAAGGCACGATGGATGAAGGCGCGATGAGCGTGGCGAATGGCGTAGTTTACGCGGGGTCGTATGACTCAGTTGGGCATGTGTACGCGCTGAACAGTTCCAGCGGGAAAATTCTTTGGAGCTTCGCCAGCGGAGGGTCGGTGATCGACGGACCATCGATTGCAGGCGCCAATCTTTACTGGGGATCGGGATATCACAAAATTCCTCCCGGGACAGCTAACAATAAGGTATATGACTTCACGCCGGCTCCAGCAGTTACAGCGACCGATCCCGTGAATGGCTCGTCAGTTACATCGCCGGTGCGTTTTGCAGCATCGGCGGCGAGTCCTGATTGCGCGAAGGGTGTTGCCTCGATGCGAATCTACACAGCGCCGGGAGTGAGCGCATATACGGTTGACGCGTCAAGTTTAAATACATCTATCACTCTCGCGGTCGGAACCTATAATACGGTGGTACAGTCGTGGGACAACTGTGGAAACGTCGGCAAGACATTTGTAACGATCACCGTTGAGAAATAAAGTCGCGCATTTCTTCGAAAGCCAATCATCCCTTCTCACACCAATTGGAACTCATAACGTCCTTCATGGGTGGTTATCCATCATTGCTAAAAATGGTTTACATTCATTAAGTCTTGCTGCATGATCAGCCCCATGGCCGCCACTGACATCGACTTTTATAAAGATAACCTCACCGCTCCGGCGGACAAGGACCGGTATGCGGCGATTGAGGTGTTTACTAGATAACGCTGCCGCAAACCGAGCCTTTGAAGCTTTCGCAGTATCCATTCTCCCACGGACTGCCCGGCTCGATGTACAACGTATTCGTGCCCACTTTCCCCAGCATCTTTCGCAAAGCAATGCCTCGCTAGAACTAGTATTTTCGAGAGCTAGTGATTTTCTAGGTCTAGAAGTGATCTCTAGAATGCATAGCTCAAGGGAAAAGCATCGCTCGTTGTTTATGCAAATCGGGCCAGTTTGTTACGGTATGCGGAAAGCAACGTTACTCTTGAGCGATCCCGTGTTCGTCGTTACTTCAACCTCGCCAGTGGTCGCTCCTGTAGGTACGGTGGTCATGATTGCGGAGCCCGACGAGTTTACAGTGAACGACCCAACTGCCGTGCCGTTGAAGGTAACATTCGTCGCGTTTTTCAAATTGTTTCCCAGGATGGTGACCTTCCCGCCCACCTTGCCCGAGATGGGTTTTGTTTCCACAAACGGGCCAAGCCCGACAGATAGGCTGTAGATTGTGCCATTAATGTTTTCCCCGCCGCCAATTGTTGTCCCATAAAGGTTGCCGTTGGTGGCCTGCATCAGTCCGGCTTTAGGAGCAGAGCCGTCAGTACAGACACCTTGGGAACAAAAGCTGTAAAGCTCTGTCAGTTTGCCTGCTGGCGTCACCTCGAAGATCGTGCCCTGGCCGTGCGCACCCCCAAATTCCGTTGCTCCGTAGAAATTTCCATCGGTGGCCTGCACCACACCGCCGTAAGCACCCCCGCCGTCATTCTCATCGAACGTGTACAGCGTGGTTAGCACGCCTGCCGGGGTAATTTCGAAGACAGTGCCCCCTGTGTCGCCCCCTACTGTTGTCCCGTAGAAATTCCCGTTGGTGGCTTGCACCAGTCCGGCGAAAGGATTGGAGCCGGAGCTGTCGGTGTCGAAGGTGAATAGCGTGCTGAACGCGCCCGCTGGGGTAATTTTGAACATCGTGGTGAAAGTATCGCATTCGGTGCAAATCAGAACAGGGAACGATCAGGGAATTAACAGGAGGGTATGAGGGAATTTATTTGGTTGAACAGGGATTTATTGAAACCGCGATTCGGCGGCTCGCGGAGTTTCGGGAAATCCGAATTGCTGACGCTGCTCGTCCCAACTCTGAGGGATGTTTTTGTAGAGAATGTTCGAACTTTAAACTGAGCGGCTGACGCCCTTCCAGGATGGCCTCAACAATATCCGGAGCAAGGAAAGCACAGGCAAAAACGTTCCTCACATAGCGAGGCGTAAGTCCAGTCTCCCCGGCCAGTGATTTCATATCAGTAACTTTGCCTTGAAGAATTTTTTCGTACCAATCATGAGCTCGCGCAACCGCTTTTATGAGAGCAGGCCTGGGATGACTGACCGGCGCACTGGAGTGGGGAGGAACAACCAGGTGAATTTCGCCACCGTAGCGCTTGCGCTTCGCTTCAATGCTCAAACTGATCGGCTCAAAACGCGGTGTGAGCGCCGAGTTGCGTTCGGAGATTCGCCGAAAAACGGAAGCGCGCCACGATAGAAAGTTTGGGGGCTCATTGATGTGGCATTTCGTTGCTGGCGGAGTCAGCCAGGGTTACTGCTCGGGCACAACAGCTCTTGATCGAAAAGTGAAGCTGGACAAAGTGGGGCGCGTTAAAGCGACCTGTCAATTGAACGCTCTAAGCACAACGGACCGTCATTCGGGACTGACAACGGATGGTTCTTCGTCATCGCTACTCCTTTGCCGCCCAATCCGAACTCGGTCTTCATGGTGTTCAGTTGTTCTAATACTTGGTCTCTTGGGGGAATGTAAATTGAAAAGCTCTATTGCTTTCTCTGCTTCTTCACGCGCTTCCTCCTGAGTTCTTTGCCCCGGCTTTTCCAATACATTCCCTGACGTTGTTGAAGAGAACATGAGTCGTCGCAAAATCGCTGCCCCCCACGTTCTACTTCAAAAAACTCACGACACCGGGTATTCGCACAAACTCCGGTTTCGTGGGGATACAAAAATTCCCGCCTCAGTATGGAATAAAGAAGGGGCCGAATTCCGAATAGGATGCTACTGTGCATCTCGAGCGGATTCGGAAACGCAACCGCAGGGAAAACGTTCAGCAGTTCGCAAATAACGATCCGACCGTCGATCAGTTCGTCTGGGTTTCCAGAACTCAGCTGCTTGATCCGCTTCAATGACTCGTTGCTGAGTTTCCACGAGGGCTCGCTGTGCTTTCGTTGCGAACGCTCCCGTCGCCACTGCTTAGGCCAGTCACTTATCCCTGTCGCGATCTTTCCAATCAGTCCTTGGGCCGCGGCATAGTCGAAGGTCCGCTGCGTTAGTTCCACGATCAACGAGAGCGCCGCCCGGTAAACGGCTTGCTCATTTTTCAACTCTCTGATGTCTTGGGTTGCGGTCAGAATGAAGGGCGGTTCGACACCGAGATGTACTGATTCGGCCACTACTGGTCCGAATGTGCAAACAAATGAGGCGAACTCGTCGTCCGTGATGGCATTTGCAAAACGAACGTGCGGCGAGTCTTTTCCGGTCCGTTGTTTGCCTATGGAGCGGTTTTTCCTAGCGAGCTCATATTGCCGAATCAGGTCTGATGGGTGCCCCTCTTTTTCCTTATAAGCGGGAAACATTCCTGAGATCAACAAGTGATCGTCCAAGATTTTTACGTCCAAAGCAGACCGTTTTCGTAATGGCTCTGCCCATTGAAACCCCGAGTACATCTGCTCTACAAATGTCATACATAATAGTAGAGCACACTTGCGATAGGCTGGCAATAATCTAGGTCAATACGGAGACGGATACGAAAGCTAACAGCCAAGCTAGAAATTTGAGCGTGCCGGAGCTAAAGCTTCGATATTTACCGGTCGGCAAATTAAAGGCCAATCTTCAAAATGCGCGCACACACTCCAAACAGCAGATCCGAGAAATCGCCAACAGCATTCGGGAGTTTGGGTTTACCAATCCAGTGTTGGTCGATAAGAACGATTCTGTCCTTGCGGGCCATGGCCGACTCTCGGCTGCGAAGTTGCTCGGCATAAGAGAAGTGCCCACCATACGATTGGAGGATCTTTCGCCCGATCAGATTCGAGCCTACGTCCTTGCCGACAATCGCCTTGCCGAAAAAGCTGGTTGGGACAAGTCCATTCTGGCGATTGAATTACAACATCTGCTCACCATCGAAAGCGACTTCGATGTGACGATTACCGGTTTTGGGGTCCCGGAGATCGACTTGCTGTTGTCCACGCAAAATGAAGAAGCAGATAAGGATGATGTTTTCGAGATTTCCAAGAACTTGCAGACGACTACTGAGTGCGGCGATCTCTGGCTATTGGGCAAGCATCGAATCTTCTGTGGAAGTGCGCTCTCTCGGGAATCATACAAGGTTCTCATGGCCGGACGATCTGCGGCCATCGTACTCACCGATCCGCCCTACAACGTCCGAATTGAGGGCCACGTCAGCGGCAAGGGAAAGATCCGACACCGAGACTTCCAAATGGCCTCAGGTGAGATGGACGAGTTCGAGTTTATCTCGTTTCTTACCAACAGCCTTCGACTGATCGCACGACACAGCAAGAGCGGCTCGATCCACTTCGTCTTTATGGATTGGCGACACATGGGTGAGCTGATTGAAGCCGGCCGGCAAGTTTACGATTCCCTGCTGAATTTATGCGTTTGGGTAAAGAGCAATGGCGGGATGGGCCCATTTTATCGCTCACAGCATGAGTTGGTGTTCGTCTTCAGGAACGGCAAGGAGCGGCACCGGAATAACATTCAACTTGGCCGCTTCGGTCGTAACCGTACCAATGTCTGGGAATACGCCGCACCAAATTCTCTCTCAAGGCAAACCGACGAAGGCAATCTTCAAGCACTACATCCAACAGTCAAACCAGTCGCCCTAATCGCGGATGCCTTACTCGACTGTTCGGCTCGCGGCGACGTCGTCCTCGATGGATTCCTGGGATCCGGTTCGACTCTGATTGCGGCGGAACGCACGGGCCGCTGCTGTTACGGCATCGAGCTTGACCCAATCTATACCACTGGATACAAGCAGCCTCCTCGTCACAGTCAATTCAAGCCGGGGCAATCCGGGAATCCTCATGGCCGTCCGAAGAAGACGGATAGCATAGAAGAGGTTCTGCGCCGTGAGTTAAGCACTCGTATCGGAATCGTAACGAATGGCAAGAGAAGACGAGTGTCCATGCTGCGTGCCATCGTGAAACAGCAATTAACTCAAGCAGCTAGTGGGAATCTGAAAGCCACCAGCATCCTGTTCACCACGCTAAAATCTCTTGGGCCAGACAAGGGCGACCATCTGGCCGATTTGGTACACGAATTTCGTGCGATTCACGAGCGTCATGCCAAGTCAGAAGCGGACGACGATGCCAAAGTTTAACTTTGGCCCTCGACTTGAACGTTTTGCCATGCGTCCGCCAGAACTGGACTATCCCATTAATATTCTTGAGGGGGCGGTCCGTAGCGGGAAGACCTGGTCGCTACATCCAAAGGCAATCTATTGCTGCGATTACAACGTGGGCGGCAGGAAGATTATTACCGGCGTATCCAAGCAGAGCGTCTATAACAATGTCCTCAGCGACCTCTTCGACATGGTTGGCATACGGAATTATCACTACGTTCGAAATACGGGTCAGCTCAGGTTGTGCGACACCGAATGGCTCATCGTCGGCGCCAAGGACGAAGGCTCTGAAAAATACATCCGGGGGTTAACAGTCGGCATCGCTCTCTGCGACGAAATCAGTCTGATGCCCCAGAGCTTCTTCCAAATGTTGCTTAGCCGGATGTCGCCGGCCGGAGCGCGCCTCTACGGCACCACAAATCCGGATAGTCCCTATCACTGGCTAAAGAGTGAATATCTGGACCGCGTGGAATTGAGAGAGAAAAGAATTCTTTGGTCGAACCATTTCACCATGGAGGACAATCCCAACCTGACAAGAGGCTTCATCGAATCACAGAAAAGGCTTTACACGGGCTTCTTTTACAAACGATTCATCGAAGGACTCTGGGTGGTTGCCGAAGGGGCGATCTACAAGGATTCCTGGTCGGACGATCTTCTCTACAACCTGAACGATGAACCACAAAACTTACGCAAGCCGGGGGGGCATCAGCAACGTACTGTTGCGATCGACTATGGAACGACAAATCCCATGGTTTTCCTTGATATCTATGACGACGGAAGGAAATTCTGGGTAGTTCGTGAATATTACTGGGATTCAGCTGTGCAGATGAGGCAGAAAACTGACGCCGAGTATGCGGATGATCTCGCCGAATTTATTGGAGCCGCAAATGACGCCAAGGTTGTCGTCGATCCGTCGGCGGCTTCGTTCAAAGCCGAAATGATCAAACGCGGCATTTGGCACGTAAATGCGGACGACGAAGTCAGTGAAGGTATCCGAATCGTTTCCATGGTTCTCAATCAACGATTGGTGCGCTTCTGCCGCCAGACGGCACCGAAAACCATTCAGGAAATGCAAACCTACGCTTGGGACAGGAAGGCGACTCAGCGAGGCGAAGAAAAACCGTTGAAAGTACACGATCATGGCCCCGATGCTTTCCGCTATTTCGCGAAAAGCGAGATTTCCTACTGGAGATTGGCGAGCTGAACTTTGGCATTGCGCCCTAGACAACGCCTCCCGGCTTTTGGTTTGGGTATATCTCCGAAATGACCTTCACATGCGCGTCCGGATCGGCGCCTGTAGCCCATCCCTCCAAACTTTTTTCAAAGAAATTTCGCTTCGGCTCTTGTACGGCGAGTGCTGCATGCCGCGTTTGAGGGAATGCAGATGAGGCTTCAGACTAGTGGACAGCCCGGCGGGAACTGACGATCCACCGGACCTAATTATCGATCGATCTATCCTCGCGGGAATCTTTTTCGTGTCGCATGTTCGAAGCACCTAGGGTTGGTGGGCAACCTATTAAGAGCTCGTTATTGACATAAGTCGTCGTGCTTTCGGCTATCCGCCTGTGATAATGTGGGACGATTCTCCCCGGAATGGAGTTGTTTATGAGCAACCGCCTCCGTCCTGGATTGTTCTATTTACTCCTTGCCGTGATTGCGTGGGGCGCGATCATGCAAATGCAGCTATCCGCATTTGATAGAACACATGCCCCGAGAGCAGCCTGGTACAAAACCACAAAACCTCTTGTCGCTCTCGAACTCGCTTCATCGGGCCGGGCTTTTCAACAAATCCTTGACCAAGGAGATGAGTTCCACAACATCAAAGTAATCCAACTGAACACGTATCTCGATTTTGTGTTCATCGCGTTGTATTGGAGCTTGTTTCTGGTTTTCGCCTCACTCGAGAAGCCCGTCTCAAGGTTGGTTATCTTTCTCATCTCGGTCGCCACTATCGCTGACTTAGGGGAGAATCAGCGACTTCTGGCGTGTCTTGCTGAGCTAGTGAGGACAAAATCGATTGCCGGGCTCGCTCCGGCGCCTTTCGGATACACAAAGTGGATTCTGTTCGCGGCGGCTCTGGTTGCGTTGGCGCCATACATCAGAAAAGTTGCCGATCAGCACAGCCAAAGCCTCGCTGTCGCGCTCACACTCTCTGGAGTTCTCACGGCGGCTGGTTTGGTGTTTCCGATAGCCATGTTGGCTGCGGGACTTGGCTTTGTCGCTGTAGTTGTGATCGCCGCCATCGCTTACTTGCCCTCTCCGATGGCGAGCGTCTTGCAGTTCATCGAGTACATATACCTGCTTCGTTTTCAGATTGTATTTGCCTTCCTCCTCGCCGTCGGTTTACCCGCCGGTTATTGGTTGGTCCCGGACATATTTGTAGGGCTGTTTGACGCCCGAGGGTTTGTTTCGCTCATGTTTGTGGCCTGGGCCGCCTTTCAGCTCGCGTGGACGATCATGGTCACATCCCGTTTGGTCCTCGTCTATGGACCCGAACGTTTTACAACGGCCGGAAGCACAAATGTCCGCTCGGTTGGCACCCGCATCGTGACGCTTTTTGCCTTGCTCGCCGTACCTTTCGTCACGACCACGTGTCTTGCCACCCTGGACATGCGAGCCGCGGGGAAGGTTGTAGCACTCGCGCTGGGGCTCGCCGCTGCATTGCTCGGGCTTTACCTAACGGCGAAACTACATTTTGCCATCGAAGACGAGACCGGCAACACGGCGAAGAAGATTTTCCCGACTTTCGGGATGCTGCAACAGCGTGGCGACGGAGACCGCTGGGCGATCTGGTCTCTCGTAGATTCTCTATTGGAAAAACTCCCTCCGTATCTACAAGCGGGCATCGTTCGAGATAAACATCTGCGTTCTGGACACGAAATGGCCAGCCTCTCTGTCGCTCTATTGGGCGTGGTCTACGTTATTTTAGGATTCGCATATCGGCCGGACCTGGTGAGGCCCGAAAAAGAGCCGGCCGCACTGTTCTACCTACTATTTCTTCTGATGGCACTCACCTGGCTACTTTCGGGTGCGGCCTTCTTTCTTGATCGTCTCCGTCTTCCCGTTTTCACCACCGTTTTATTGTTCTCCGTTCTTACGGGATTGGGTGGAACCGATCATCAATTCAAAGTTGCCCGCCAAGAGGCGGTGAATCGCTTGCCGCCGGATGCGGTTGTGAATGCCTGGGCCGACTATTACAAACGTCAGAATGCATCTGATCCTAAGACCGCAATTATCGTCGCTACCGCTGGGGGTGGGATTCGGGCTTCGGCATGGACAGCAGAGGTATTGACAGGATTGCAGGAAGATTGCGGGCCTGAGTTCGGATCCTCTCTTCTGCTGGTCAGCTCGGTTTCCGGAGGCAGTGTTGGCTCAATGTTCACTCTTGCCGCCTACGACCCGGTGGACCGATCGTTCCCGGCCAAAGATACGGATCTCAAACAGGTCCGCTTCGACGCCGGCAGGTCGTCTTTGGCTTCGGTCGGATGGGGGCTGCTCTATCCGGATCTGGCCCGCACGGTCCCATTTCTGGGAGCCTTCTTTGCGCCAGAAAACATTGATCGGGGATGGGCTCTCGAGAACGCCTGGACCAGCGGCTGGAAGAATCCTCCGAACATGAGCAATTGGCGGGCTGATACAGGCCGAGGCACGCGGCCAGCTGTGATCTTCAATGCCACTGCTGCAGAGAGTGGGCAAAGATTCATCGCGGCATCCACTGATGTTGAACCAGGCCAAGACGACGCGGTCAGATTCTTTCGTGACTATCCAGGTTTAGATCTGCCTGTCGTCACCGCGGCTCGGCTCTCCGCGTCTTTCCCGTATGTTTCACCGGAAGGTCGTGCGTCGGAGGGCCCCGAAACGCTGCGATATCACGTTGGGGATGGCGGCTACTACGACAACTCGGGGATATTGAGCGCGCTCGAGTGGATCGCTCAAGCTAAAACTACTCTCAGTAACTATAAAGTGATATTTGTCTTGATCGATTCCGCTCCCGGAGCGAACAAGGATGCCCAGTCCTGGTCTTGGCAGCGACAGCTGATCGGCCCGGTCGGGACTCTATTGACCGTGCGATCCAATTCGCAAACGGCGCGAGACGCTTTTGAATTAAACGAGGCTCAGAATGTGATGGGTGACCGTCCTCCGGTGAGCTTTCTCTATACGACAAATGCATCGATTTGCAGCCCGAACCACTCGGCGTATCTGCAGCCAGATGAATCCGACCCACTCTCTTGGCATTTGAACAAAGTGCAAACGTGTTATGTCGAAAGAGCTTGGGACGCCGCGGATATTGTGGAAAAACGTCAGTCAGTCTGTAGAGCACTTGGGGTTTCCGAAGAACGAGTCCAAAAGATTGGCTTGGCCGTCCACGAACCGGTGCTCTCAAGTCAATAAAACCGAGAATAGTCAGGACGAAAACCTCTCCGGGGAAGGAGGCGTTAGGGGCCGAGAATTTCAGAAACACAAAATAAAAGGACCCTCATTTTTTGGAAATCGTCAGATCGCCTGTCAAGGTTATCTGGGCCGTGCTCGCTTACACATCAGTTTGAGTCGCACTTTCGCCAGACCAGGAGGAAGCACATGGGACTCTATCCGAAGTTCGATCCGCCAGCACATATGCAAGACTTAGGTCGCGTACCTGGCCTGACCGAACAATGGAGCAAGCTATCTCCCATTGGTTCGATGCCACACTCAAGGCGAAAGCCAGTTGCTTTCGCGGAATGATTAAGGACGTTAGCGTCAGAAACGTTCGGATGGGAATTTCCTTAGATCCTCGTTCCGGCATTTCAGCGAAATTGAAATGCCGGAACGAGTTTAGGGGAGTCACTTTCTATATTCCAGATACAAATTTGGCGATAGCGTCCTTTATTATTCGCGAATTGCTTTGACAAAAAGGTGCGATTAGTTCGGAAGCAACCCTTTGGTCGAGTACGTTCTTCGTTTGCTTGCAGCTGAAATGAAGCTAGAACCCCTGAGTTCTCACAAGCACCGCAATTGACAAATTTTCGCTTGAGTATATTATTGGTCACACTTTTGGCGGGCTGTTAGTCATTTCGGAGAAACCTATGACGAAGTTATCGGCACGCGTTTCCATTCTTTTGTTAGTCGCACTTACCTCGCTTCCAAAGATGTTCGCAGCCGATTCCTTGAGCAAGAATTCCCGGATCAATCCGGATGACACCTACGTCACCTTTGATGAAACGACTACTCGTCAGGCTAGCTTTAACCTATCCGAGGTGGAATCCGCGTTGCCGGGCATAACTTCTCGGAAGCAGCGCTCTTCAACCCGGGAGAGCAAATTCCACATCGAAGAGGGATACGACGTCAATGGCAATCTTGTTCTGGATATAGCGTTCGTGAGTTCGGCTCCAGCTTACAAATCTGTTACATCTGAGGCTAGATTTTCCGGGGGCAAGGTTGAATTCTTTGACAGCACGGGTGCGCCTGCCCATTCTAAGTTCAGCGCAGCTCAGTACGCTTCCGCGCTGTCGGCCGTTTCCGGTGTATCCCTGAGCCAGGGCCCAGCCATTCAGGATATTCAGGCGTACGCCAAGGCCACCTCCGCCACCATCGTGGGGGACATGCCTCCCGCGGACGGACCAGGCAGTGTGACGCTGAGAATGCTAAATCGTGCATCCAGCAGTGGAAGCTTTACTAAAACCTTTGTGCGGTCGAGTGATGGCTGGATTCTTAGCCAATTGACTGTTAGTCGCCCGATCGCGAACGGCAGCACGAGCATTGTTACGAGCTTCTCGAATGTGCAGTGGCATCAGAACGCTGAGAAGAACGCGGTGAGGAAATCGACGGGAGCCGGCCACCGGGCACGAGCGCTGCCGCGATACACTTCCTCTGCCGGCACAACTCGCACCAGTCACCCAGCGAATCGAACTCCTCAAACCGCGACCCCGTCCAGCTGTACGACCACAGTCACCAAGTTGGGCGGTTCGCAGAACGTGGTTTTTCAGCACGGACTCCTCGGCTCCAGCTGCTCGTGGACCAACTCCACTTACCCGATGACCACAGAGTTGAACAGTCTTTTATCATTCGGAACCGAGATTGTCCCGTCGCTTGATTCAACTGATTCTCTTGCGAGCCAGACCTCCGCCCTAATAAGCCAGCTACAAACTACTGGCGGCAGTCATTATGTCCTTATCGGACATAGCCAGGGTGGGCTAATCTCGCGCAGCGCGGCACAGTATTTTCAAACCAACTCGCTCTCGACCGTGACAGGAGTGATCACGGTCGATACTCCAAACCAAGGTGCGGCTTTGGTAGAAAACAGCATCGGAGGAGCCGCCACCAAACTGGGGAATTATCTCAGCGAAAGTACAGACGCCATCGAAAGCGTATTCGACTGCTACGACGACGACGGCGATTACGGCCCATTTTGTACCGTCGGGTGCGGCGATCCCAATGGCGGTGCGCTGGTATGCGGCCTAATGCTCGCAGGGTCGGGAGACAGCAACATCATAAGCGATGCCATCGACGCCGCCGGAATTTACGTGCTCAACACAGCGGTGCCGGCGACCATCGATCTTGAGCCGGGCAGTGCCTTCCTGACCACGCTCAATAGCTATTCGGAAAACTTCGTTCGCGTCGGCATCGTCAGCAATTCAGAATACACTTCGGACGGACCCTTCCTGCCGGAACACATGGGAGGAGATTTGATCGGCGGCACTGGGTTGGGCCAGGACACGGTTGAGATCCTTACGGATGCCGACTATTTACTCAACCTTGTGATAGCTTCCATCGAGGAGTGTGAGGACGACCCCGACTGCGATGACTGCGACGACTTCTACTCGGAGCAATGCTATAACGACGATGCCTACATAGACGCATACGCGGCGATTGACAGCTACCTTTTCGTGCCCGATCAATACTGGGATCCCCTGCCGATCCCAAATGAGTGCGTCACCTGCGATTTTTCCGACGGAGTAGTCAACGGACAAAGCCAGTACTATCCGCCCGAGAGCACGGTCGCTCAATATGTAATTTATGGGAATGGTACGGGCGCCGATACGCACTTCGGCTCGACCAAGAGCGCATTCGTTGCCGAGGCACTGGTGGCGGCCCTGGAGCGCTATTTTTTTGTGCCCGCTCTGGGTTGCACTTACACTCTTTCGCCCAGCAGCGTTACAGAGGCGGCGAGCGGAGGTACAGGAACATTTACCGTCACCACTGCATCCGGCTGTGCGTGGTCCGTTGTAAGCAGCGCGAGTTGGCTCACGTTCACACCAGCCAGTGGCACCGGGTCGGGCACCATCACCTACACAATTGCAGCCAATACAGGAGGCAGTCGCGTCGGGAGTCTGACTGTGGCGGGGATTGCGGTGTTTTCGGTGATGCAGGACGCACCTTCGACCGAGACGCTCACGGTCACAGTGAGTGGCAGCGGCGGCACGGTTTCGAGCTCGCCCACAGGTATCTCCTGTCCGGGCACTTGCTCGGCATCGTTCGCGTACGGAACGAAAGTCACGCTCAGCCCTTTGACGGATCTGGGATACAAATTCGCGGGCTGGTCCGGCAATGGCACTGGCTTTTGTCGTGACTCACACGATTGCACCATTACCATGAGCAGCACTTATAGTGTTACCGCTACCTTCACTGCGGAGCCTCCCCAGACGCTCTCCGTTAGCATCAGTGGTAGCGGCACTGTGGCGAGCTCTCCTTCCGGTATCTCTTGTCCGGGAGCTTGCTCCGCATCATTTGTGTACGGAACGATCGTTACTCTGTCGTCCACGCCTGGAAGCGGATACAGCCTGGCAGGCTGGGGCGGGGCTTGTTCAGGCAACACGGTCTGTACCCCCGCGGCGACTGCGGCAGAGTCCATCACTGCCGGATTTCAGACTCCCTATCCTGGGGTCATCACCACAGTGGCTGGGGATGGTACTAACGGCTACTCCGGTGACGGAGGAAAGGCTACCCTCGCCGACCTGTATTATCCCGAGGGTGTAACGGTCGATAACGCCGGGGACATCTACATCATGGATTCGTATAACCAATGCGTGCGCAAGGTAACGGCGTCCACGGGCGATATCTCTGACGTGGCCGGTGTCTGCGGGAACGCCAATGCGGGCTTCTCCGGCGACGGCGGACCAGCTACCAGCGCTAAAATGTGGTATCCGCACGGCGTGGCGCTGGATGCGGCTGGCAACATCTATATCGCGGATACAGATAATGATCGTGTCCGCGTGGTCAACACCGAGACTAATGCCGTCACGATCGCTGGGGTCGTAATCCAGCCGGGGGACATTGCTACCGTGGCCGGTGATGGTACTTCGGGCTTCTCCGGTGACACTGGAAAGGCAATCGATGCTGAACTTTATTGGCCGCAAAGCGTGGCGGTGGATTCCAACGGAAACATCTACATTGCAGATTTTTTCAACGACCGCATCCGCAAGGTGACCGCGTCTACGGGCGACATCTCAACGGTGGCTGGTGATGGTACTTCGGGCTTCTCCGGTGACGGTGGGGCGGCGACCAGCGCGGAGCTGGACGTCCCGTTCGGTGTGGCGGTGGATAAGGCTGGCAACATCTATATCGGGGATTACGGAAATAATCGCATCCGTGCGGTCAACGCTGGGACCAAGGCGGTCACGATTGCAGGGGTCGCAATCCAGCCGGGCGATATTGCCACGGTCGCCGGCAACGGCACCCAGAGCTACTCCGGCGACGGTGGACCCGCTATCAGCGCCGAGCTAGACCTGCCGACGGGGGTGGCGTTGGATTCCTCTGGCAACATTTACCTCGCGGACACAATTAACAATCGTATCCGCGAGGTGGCGGCGTCCACAGGCATTATTACCACTGTGGCCGGGGACGGCTATTCGAAAGAAAGGGGAGGTGGGGGCTACTCCGGCGACGGCGGACCCGCTACCAATGCCGAACTCTATCAGCCCTACGGCGTGGCACTGGACTCCGCCGGGAACATCTACATCGCGGATGAGGACAATTCTCGCATCCGTCTTGTCAAACCATAATAACGACGGGTGGGCCATCTCAGTGGCTGAGGTAGCCCTGCCCCGAGTCTCCGCGCAGGGGTTCGGTCTTGTAGGGACACGGACACCGGTCTGCAGTATTCGAGTAAGGCGTGGGCATACCCCTCTTGTCGTCACCGAAATTAATGAACCAAGCACAACCGATCCATGCCTGAAAAGTCTACAGTGACTGGCCACCCATCGGCGATTGCAGCGCTGCTAGCAGTCACATTGATTTCAGCGCTGCACCCGATGACAATATCGGCGGACGAAGGCTCCTCGGTGTATCCGCTCTGGCATGTGCAATTCGATTCTCCCAGGTGTTTGCCCTTCGGGGCTCCTGCTGCGGGCGCAGGCAGACTTTTTGTTGTCTGCTCCGGCGTTCAGGCGTACTCCGCGGATTCCGGTGGGCCATTATGGCATTCAGAACAGGTGCAGTACAACCCCCGCAAGGCAGTTAGAGCCAAGGGCCGCGTTCTAGTTGTGGAGGCGACGGTCTCTGCTCTTGATGAGAAGACCGGAAAAAAGAAATGGGAGTTTCACCCCGACGCCAACGCTTCACTCGGTCGAGCTGCGGCGGAAGGAAATCGTCTGTACTTCGGTACTTCGAGCCACCGACTCTACGCGGTGCGGATCTCCAACGGCAAATTGCTCTGGCAGACAGACCTCGGTCCGGACTGGCAATACGCGGCGGTGGTGCGCGGTGTGGCAGTTGTTGGCAAGGTGCTGTACGCCACAGTGGAACAGTGGCGCACGGAAAACGGGACGAAAGCCTCAGGCTGGCTCATCGCTCTGGACGCGAAAAGCGGACGACAGCTCTGGCGTTACTCGACCGGCTCCGGCGATCAGAGAAGGGGATTTTCTTCATCACCAGTCGTCACATCCGGGCTTGTACTCGCGGCGGATTATCTCAGTAATGCAATTGAGGCGATTGATCGAAGAACGGGGCGACTGGTGTGGCGATTCGAGGGTGAGCGAGGCTTTGTGGGTTTTCCTGAAGCTCCGGTCGTCGTTGGTTTCAATGTATACGCCGGTTCCGGTGATACCTACGTTTACGCTATTGAGCTGCTTACGGGCCGCCTGACTTGGCGCACGAAGATGCCCGCTTCAAGCGAAGGTTATGCGTTGTGCGGAACTGATCTTTTGGTGAGCTATCGCGGCCTCTCAGCTCTCAATCTTGATACCGGAAAGGTTGATCAAACTGCACTCCTGCGCACCGACGAGTTTGTAACTTCGGACTTCGCAAGCGACGGAAAGCATTTATTCATTGCTGGTCCTAAAGGGATATACGCATTTTCTTGTGGAGGCTTGCCTTAAATTTCGCGGTGGTCGCCTTGAGCAGGCAATTTGCTATCCACATATTCGACCCGGGACTAAGCGAGCCGGCCGCGTCATTGAGCCTCGATAAGAGCAGCATGGAAAGATGAGGTTTGCCCGAGACCCGGAAAGACCTTGCAGCAAGCTATGCCTTCGCCGCGTGATCAGATTGCTGGCATCCTCAATCCGCTCCTGCCTCAACAGTGTGGCGCACTTCAGCCAAGTACTTTCGTCCGGCGCCCGATCTTCAGCGCTAGAGGGACGGCGTGGCTCAATACAATTTCGCTATCGCTGAAACGCTTCGCGAACTACATTCACTATCCTTGCAGGAGGAGGCTGTCAACGGCGCGCTCCATGGCTGATCGAAATCTCGGGAAGCAACTCAAAAGGGATTTATGACCTGACCGACAGCGTATGCGTTGTTGTCAACATGTGCCCGGCCGGCGGGCTTTTGATAACCCGACGATTCGCCGCGGTCGCACTCTGTTGCAGCCTCCTTGATCTGATCGAAAAGACTATTAAGGAGGTTTCAAATGTTTGACGCAAGGAACTTGATGGTTAATCTTGCCGCTCATGCAGGAGTGGGCGCGGCACCGGCACTCATCATCTGTGCCGCGTCGTGTCATATATGCAGCGCCACGTGTCCCGACACTAGTTGGTGGTGCGGCTACAGCTATGGATGCGGTTACTCCCGGACAATCCTAGAGGCACAGGCTGCGCCAACCGCCGAGCAGACGGCTCAGCTCAAGGAGCAACTGAAGCAAGCGCTGGCCGATATTGAGAAGCAGGAAAAAGCGGCGTCCAAGTAGTCGGTTCGGCGAATTCAGGAGGGGCCGCCCGGACGACATGTGCCGGGCGGTTCGATTTTGCTATGACAACTCATGCCGTTAGAAATCTTCGCGAACTATGCCTGCGCTCCAACCCGGCCTGGGAGTTGGTGTTGTTCGACCGGCTTGCGCCGGCTGAGCAACAGACATTAGCCGCGCTGGGCCGCGATCCGGATGGATACGGCGTTCTGCGTCCACGCAAAGACGCAGGCCTGGGCATTAAATCCGTCACGCGCGATGTAGCGCTTCTTTGGTTAACGCTCCTGACTCCCGGACCGCTACCACGCTATGCAATACAAAGCATGGGCGACGAGTGCGACCGGATTATCGGACAGATGATTCTGGACGGCATTTTCGCGATCGACCAGGGAGGGGATTTGCTCTCGGGTCCGGCAGCATGCGCGCTGGTCTGCGCTGAGCAGACCCTGAACAGCGGCGAGAACAGGCTCGCTGCTCTCTCGCGCCGGGCTTTGTTGCATGGCGAAGCGCTCGAAATCACCGAAGTGGCGGCGCTTTCGTCACGTCTTTATATGTACAACCACGTGCCCGTCTCGCATAGATGGCGGAGTCTGCTGCCCAATCAGGCGGCTGTCGAGCGGCAGCTCGGCCTCGATACCCACTCACCAACTAAAATGGCCGAGAGAGGTTGGAAGCGCTTGCGCACCGGTGGCGAGCGTTGGCTCGCGTGGCAGGCGCAGCGCAAGAAGCAGGAGCACGATTCAGCCACCACGTACAAGCTCTACGTGAGCCCCGCATGTCACGAGGTACGAGCGGGATTTCAGGCAGCCGCGGAATCCGCGGCCGAGTCGCGGGCCTTCTATCTTAAGGTGGGAAGTGACGTTCACGGCCTTTTGCGGCCGGACAAGATTGTGGTGTATTTTCGTGACTTCGCCGATTTGCAGGAGACCGCGGCGCAGGTTATGGAGAAACTGGAGCATTGTCCGGCGCACGGCGTTCCGTTCACGGCCGAGATCGGCGGCGACGGGTTGCTCTCCTGGGGGATTGACCCGCCTGCGGAACGACATGCGGTCGCATGGCTTGAGCGCGAGAGCTGGCGGCAGAGGATTTCAAACATTCTGGCATGTGCACTTACCATAGCGCGGACGGCGGGCATAAACGGAATTGCTGCGACAAGTTTTGCGATGGAGCGGCTCCGGCTGGAAGGTATCGACACGGAAACCTGGGCTCCGACTAGGGGTTTGTCGTGGGCGCACAAGCATCAGGACAGACCCAGCCACGATAGACACTTGGAGATAAATTCATGACGTTGACCGAAGTTTTTATACTGCCACCCGACACTGTACTTCAGCCAGTTGGCGAGTTGAGCGAAAAGCTTCGCCGGGAGATCGGCTCGAATGAGGGCGACTTCGCCGTGAGTTGGGCGAACGGGCGGGTCCATTCTAAAGTTGTGAATGCGGAAACCGCGGCGCTTATTCGCCAGTTTGAAAAACCTAGTACGATCGCACATGCTGTGGCGCGTTTCAGCAGGGGTAAAGCCACCAGCGCCGAGCAGTTACTCGATGCCGCGATGCCGCTACTGGAGTCGCTGATCTCGGGCCAGTTGCTGGTGCCCGCGGATTCGAGCGGAGCGTCAAGGCGTCGGCCGCCACTGGGAGATGAGGAGAGCGTCGATGGCTGGACTGTGGTTCGGTGCGTGCAGTCTCTGGAAGATACCGAGGTCTATCAGGTACGCGACGTCACCGGGCAGCTGGGCGCACTGAAAATCGCTCGCCTCGGAGTCGATGATGCCTCACTGGCCATTCAGCGGGAAGCTCGAATTCTGGCACGACTGGATTTATCCGTCACGCCGGATCTGTTCGGAACGGGTGAATGGAATGGGCGGTCTTACCTGGTGATGGACTGGTGTGCCGGAGTCGATGTGCACACGGCGTGCTCCGAACTACGCGGGCGAAACGACCCGGAATCTCGTGCACAGTTGGTTCGCGTTACAGGTGCGATTCTCGACGCCTATGCCTGTCTCCATGACCAGGGCGTGGCTCACGGCGATATCCACCCGCGGAATATTCTGATCGATCGCCATGACGCAGTGAAGATAATCGACTTGGGACTGGCGCGCTTGATCGGTGAGTGCGGGCCTGACCAAGCGCAGATACGAGGAGGCGTGGGTTTCTTTTTTGAACCGGAATTCGCGCGCGCGTCGCTGGAGCGGCAGTCGCTTCCGCAGGCCACCCTGGCGGGCGAACAGTATAGCTTGGCGACGCTGTTGTACCTGCTGTTGACCGGGTCCCATTATTTGGAGTTTTCGCTCGAGCGCGACAAGATGCTGCGCCAGATTGCGACGCTTCCGGCGACGCCATTTTCTCAGCTGGGCGTAGATGTGTGGCCCGAAGCGGAGCAGCATCTGGCCAGAGCGTTGAGTAAGTATCCCTCGGCACGTTACCCATCGACGCGAGAGTTTGCGCGGGCCTGGCGAAGCGCCAAGAGCCCAAAGCCGGCTTCTGCAGAGCCTTGGGGGGAAGATGCGAAGCTGAGGAGCATCGGTAAGGACGTATTGAAGAAGTTTTCCATTGGGGGGGCCCTGCTGAATGGCGAACCTCTGATCGCTCCGACGGCTTCAGTGAATTACGGGAGTGCGGGGATCGCGTATGCCCTGTATCGAATCGCCTGTGCTTCCGACGATGCCGAACTTCTGGCGTTGGCCGACGTCTGGTCCATGCGATCATTGCGGGAAATCGGCAGCGAAGGCGCCTTCTATAACCGGGAATTCGCTCTCACTCCCGAGATGGTGGGCCGCAGTTCGCTTTACCATAGCCCGGCTGGCGTGTACGTGGTGCAGGCGCTGATTGCGCAGTCCCGCGGTGACATTGAAGGGCAGTGCGCGGCCACTGAGGCGTTCCTTCAGTCTTCGCGGAAGCCGTCCGAACTTATCGATTTGACCCTGGGAAGCGCGGGCCTGCTGTTGGGCTGCGTATTTCTGCTCGACGCGCTGAAGGAGCCGAGTCACGCGAGTTTCACTGCCGGGCAGGTGGACGGAGTGAAGACGAGGGGTCGCGAGATCCAGGCTATGCTGCGGCAAACGATCGATGGCTATGGGCCTATTGGCGAGTCGAAAGAACTGCGGAACCTCGGGATGGCGCATGGGTGGGCCGGCCTGCTGTACGCTACGTTGTGTTGGTGCGCTGCGGCAGACGAACCGCTTCCGGACTCGGTGCCGGAGCGCTTGCAGCAACTCGGCGGTTACGCCGAACCGGTCGGCCGTGGGCTGCAGTGGAAGGTGAGTCTCGGCGGCGGTCGTGGCGCGGCAGCCCGCGGAGGCTTCATGGCAGGATGGTGCAACGGCAGCGCGGGATACGTGTTTCTGTGGACGGAGGCACACAAAGCGACCGGCGCACGACAATACCTGGAATTGGCTGAGGGCGCGGCCTGGAATGCATGGGAAACGAGGGTGGATACCGGCAATTTGTGTTGCGGGATGGCGGGACAGTCGTATGCGCTGCTGAACCTGTTCCGGCATACGTGCGATTCCATTTGGCTACGACGTGCACGCGAGGCGGCGGGACTGGCCGCCGAGGCGGTCATCAATCTGCGGTGCAGAGATAACAAAGGGTTTGAGCTTGACCTGCGGCCCGAGAGTCTGTACAAGGGCGACGTGGGTGTCGCTGTTCTGGAGGCCGACCTCAGGCATCCAGAACATGCGCACATGCCGATGTTTGAGCGGGAGAAATAGAAGCCGGCCGCACCGCGCCGTTCGGAGAAAATTGATACCCGATTTTGTGGACAATTAGGACGTGGCGTGTGGCCTCAGGTCCGAGTTCGAGACTCTTGCCTCAGGCTAAGGATGGGTAAGTCGTCTCAAGACGACCCGAAAATTCGTTTCTGACCTTTACAGTCACCGCCAATCAGCGACTAGTTCCCCTAACAACGATGTGCCCAGCGCAACTCAATGTTTCTTGTTGACCGACGAGTCAGAAATGGTGCACCCATTCGCTATCGTGAGGCAATCGTTCTTTGCGATCTTCAAGGGAACGACTATGCAGAGACTGCACGAATTCTAAGGTGTTCTGTGGGAACCATTCGCTCACGCCTCCACCGTGGCCGAAGTCTGCTCGCCAGAAAGCTGCAAAGCATCTTCTAGCGAAAACCACCTACGCTGAGTGCGTTGGTGGCGCCGCAAGAACTTACGCGCAACTCCACCTAAAAAGCGGGAAAATTTCCTCGGGTCGAATCAAACTTGTCGGAATGATGGATGAGCCAGACGAAGACTTCCTGAGTAAGTTCATCGGCTGTGTCTGCATTACCGGCCATATAAAAGGCGAATTGAAAGACGGCACGGGAATGATGGCGATAGAGCGTGGCAAACGCGTCGTGTTCGCCGCCTCTAAAGGCCACGAGAAGACCTTGATCTTGAAGCATCTTCTTATTACCTCGGGTCTTGTCGGCATCGTCAGCCATCAAGAGCGATTTCGGGGGGTCGAATGTCATTTCCACGGTTGCCAATGGGCTCTAGATTAGTGCAGTCATGTTCTCGGGTAGTAATCATATTGCCGCGAGCCCTGGAGTCAGTTCCAAAGAATTTACGATTTGGCCAAACACGGCCAACGCAGAAACATGCCTGGGCAGATCGGGGAACATTAATCAATTTTCGTGGATTAGTTCAGAAATTCTTATAATTTCGAATCAAGCAGGCCGACGAGTGTTTCAAAACTCCAGCGGAGAATCACTCCGTAGGATTCGCGCCAAGCCCGTTCATGTTCAGAACTGCGGCCCATGGAGGCACCTTAATCGCTTTTCGAGATAACGATAAAAGTCAATTAGCTGTGGCAGAATTTGCGCCTTCTGATCGCATTGCATTCGCTTTTTGCCGTCCGTGAAACCGGACTGCGAATATGTGCTGCGGAGAAAAGACGTGACAGACACCTCATAAACAAAGAGCAGTCCGTTCTCTGCAGTCCGGTTTGTGAAGCAACTATCGCGAAAAACGGGCATGTTTCGCGTATTTTGCAGGGGCCTGCGGTGGTATTTCTCTGCAGTTAAGACTTGCTGGCGGAGAGAGTGGGATTCGAACCCACGTTACCCTTTCGAGTAAACACGCTTTCCAAGCGTGCGCCTTCAGCCACTCGGCCATCTCTCCGGCGAAAGTCGGGAAGAAAACTGCTTTGGAACGGTTGGGCCGAGCTGGTTGTGGTTCCAACCTGGCTTGTTTCCATTTTATGGGCATTGGCACTACAGGGCAAATCTTTGTTTCTGAAACTTATGCCGAGAATTAAATTAATATGGAGCGCCACGCGATTTATACTCCAATGGCATTGGATTCTCCGTGCCTCGCGAGATTTGTGCTTTGCACAAAAGCGCGCTCTCGCACACCGGTGTTTGACAGGTGGTGATGTGCCTGTAAAATAGGAAAGTTGATCTTACTGACTCGGCGGCCTTCCGGCCGCCGCTGCATTGCAGGGCCAAAGATTGGCCGATCTAAGATTGCCATCGTGGCGGAATTGGCAGACGCGCATGGTTCAGGTCCATGTACCGGCAACGGTGTGGGGGTTCGAGTCCCTTCGATGGCACCAAATAATATAGTTAGTTCCTCTCCAGCCTAACGAGTTTCCTTCCACCCTGATCTTCGGTCTTTCTTGCTGACAAACAGTCCGCTGCGTGAAGTAAACTCTTTTCCATGAAAAATTTCGTTGGGTTGATTTGCTGCAAGTGTGTTCGGTGGTTTGTTCTATCTCTGGGGCTGGCTGGACTTTGTGCGGCACAGAAGCTGGCTATCACCTTTGACGATCTGCCGCGTAACGGAGAACTACCGCCAGGAGTTACTCAGGTTGAAACCGCGCGAAATGTACTTGCGATTCTAAAGAAGCAGCACGTTCCTCCGGTATATGGATTCATTAACGGGAAAAAGCTGGAAGGAAATGACGATGCGGCGGCGGCATTGAAGTTGTGGGCGGCGGCGGAACCTTTTGGGAATCATACGTACTCGCACATGGAACTGGAGCAGAACACGCCGGAGTTGTTTGAGCGGGATATAGAAGAAAACGAGCCGGTGCTGGAATTGCTGAATCATGACGCGAAAGATAACTGGCACTGGTTGCGCTATCCCTATTTGCATGAAGGAGACACAGTGGAGAAACGCCGCGCAGTGCGGGCTTATCTGAAAGCGCACGGTTACCGCATCGCGCAGGTGTCACTGGATTGGGAAGACTACTTGTGGAATTTTGCCTATGCCAAGTGCGCGGCGAAAAACGATACGAAGTCGATCGAATGGTTGAGGTCGAGCTATTTGAGCACGGCATCGGCATTCCTCGATCTTGGGCGGGAGCAGGCGAGGCTGATTTACGGACACGACATCAACTATGTGCTGCTGATGCATCTAGGGGCCTTCAGCAGTACGATTTTGCCGGATGCATTGGATTTGCTGAAGAAAAAAGGATTCAAGCTGGTGACGCTGGAAGAGGCCGAGAGTGATCCGATTTACGAACAGGATCCAGATGTGGGGATGCACGATGCAGGAACGCTGCTTGACCAGTGGATGCAGGTGAAGCAGATCAAAGACCCGCAGCATGTGGAGAAACCTTATAAGCAGTTGGAGAGTATTTGTCAGTAGATGAACCGCGGAGAAATGCCGCAGAGAACGCCGAGCAAGGCCCGAGCGCAAATCGTTCATCCCGTATAATTCAGGCACTCGGTATGCCTGTTTCTCTTGACCAAATTTTAAGCTCCACCCGGGCGAAAGTCGCTGCCACGAAGCATTCGGCTGATCTGCGCGCTTTGGAGCGGCGAGCCGAAATACATGTGCCGCGCGGGTTTCGGCGGGCTCTCGAAGAAAAGAGCAAGGATAGCGTGGCGGTGATCGCGGAATTGAAAAAGGCATCGCCATCAAAGGGATTGATTCGGCCGGAGTTTTATGTGGAAGAGTTGGCTAAGGAATTGGAAACGGCTGGAGCCGTCGCGCTTTCGGTGTTGACCGATGAGGAGTTTTTTCAGGGATCGCTGGAGAATTTACGGAGGGCTTCGGTGGTAGTGAGTGTGCCTTGCCTGCGGAAGGATTTTATTGCGGATGAATTTCAGTTGCTGGAAGCGCGGGCGAACTGCGCGGATGCGGTTTTGCTGATTGTGGCAGCGTTGACGCAGGATGAGTTAGCGGCGCTGGCACGCGGGGCGCGCGCACTCGGACTGGACGTTTTGTGCGAAGTGCATGATGAAGGTGAACTGCAGCGGGCGTTGGATGCGGGTTGCGATTTGATTGGGGTGAACACGCGCGATTTACGCACCTTCAAAGTGGATGCGGAGACAGCATTTCGGCTTGCAGAAAAACTTCCGAAGAATGTGCTGCGGGTGGCGGAGAGCGGGATTCGATCCGCAGAAGATATCGCGCGATTGCGAATGGCAGGGTATCAAGCGTTTCTAATTGGGGAGTCGTTGATGCGGGTGGAGCGACCTGGGGATGCGTTGCTGAAGCTATTGGCTCAGGTGAATAGCACTCACATCGTTACTCAGTGAACATTTTTACCTGCAACTGACAACTTGCTTTATGACTTGGGTAAAAATTTGTGGAACGACGAATTTAGAGGATGCGCTGACCGCTGTCGATGCGGGGGCGGATGCGGTGGGGTTTGTATTTTATGAGAAGAGTCCGCGGTGCGTGAGTGTGGAGACTGCGCGGGAGATTTGTGAGAAGTTGCCGGAGAGCATGGAGAAGGTGGGAGTGTTTGTGAATGGCGGTGAGCCTACTCCCCTGGAGGTTCTGCTTGATATTGGATTGACCGGGGCACAAAGTTACTTTTTTGGAGGGAGTAATACGCGGCGCGATGGGGGCACGAAGGCAATCGGGATGGGTGCCCTTCCGAAACGGGCGAGATTTCTGATGGCGATGCCCATGCAGTTCGTCGGCCAAGATGAGGAAGGGATTCAGAAGGCCGCGTCGGACTTCGCAAATTGGGGGAAGAATCTGCCCGCAGGGCTTTCAGTTCCCAAGGGCTTGATAGATACGTTTGTGCTCGACTCGGGCGATCTGCGGATGCCGGGCGGAACCGGAAAAACATTTGATTGGAAGAAGGCCGTACCGATAGCTGAAGGAATGCGACAGGGTGGCGTGAGGCTTGTTGTTGCGGGAGGACTCACACCGGAAAATATTGGAGAGGCTATGCACATTCTGAGGCCATGGGGAGTGGACGTGGTTTCCGGTGTTGAGGCTGCGCCGGGGAAAAAAGATCCGGAGAAGGTACAGGCTTTTGTGCGGGCGGTGCGGGAGATGGATCGGCGGACTGCTTGAGCGTAATAACAGCAGGTTTCTTACCCCGCGCTTTGCGCGTGTTCGGAATGACAAGAGTTTATTAAGAATATGGCTACGGTTGCGCGAGCTACGAAGGTCAAAATCCGCACGGTTTCTAAAAAATCGGCGGGACGATTTGGAGTTTACGGCGGCCGCTATGTGCCCGAAACTTTGATGGCGGCGCTGGACGAGTTGGAACGCGCTTACGAGAAGGCTCGGCGGGATAAGAAATTTCAAGCGCGATTGAATGAATTGTTGTGCACTTACGCCGGGCGTCCCACGGCACTGACGTTTGCGCGGCGGCTTACCGAGAAATTGGGCGGGGCGAAGATTTATTTGAAGCGCGAAGATTTGCTGCACACCGGGGCGCACAAGATCAACAACTGCCTGGGACAGGCGCTACTGGTGGAGCGCATGGGCAAGCGGCGCGTGATTGCGGAGACCGGCGCGGGGCAGCATGGCGTGGCTACGGCTACGGTTTGCGCATTGCTTGGTTTTGAGTGCGTGGTGTACATGGGGACCGAGGACATGCGGCGGCAGGAGTTGAATGTCTTTCGCATGAGGTTATTGGGCGCAGAAGTGCGCGGGGTCGAGTCGGGGTCGCGGACGTTGAAAGATGCGATTAACGAGGCGATGCGGGATTGGGTGACCAACGTGCGGACTACTCATTATTTATTGGGGAGCGTGCTGGGGGCGCATCCCTATCCGACGATGGTGCGGGATTTTCATCGCGTGATCGGACGCGAGGCGCGGGCGCAGATTTTGAAGGCCGAGGGAAAGCTGCCGACCGCAGTGATTGCGTGCGTGGGCGGGGGGTCGAATGCGATTGGCGTTTTTTATGAATTTATAAACGATAAGAAAGTTCGTTTGATTGGCGTGGAAGCCGGCGGACGCGGTGACGCGTTAGGCGAACATGCGGCGCGGTTTCGCGGAGGCTCGCCGGGAGTTTTACAGGGCACTTTTTCTTACGTGCTGCAAGATGCGGCAGGGCAGATTGCGAATACGCATTCGGTTTCGGCGGGGCTAGATTATCCATCAATTGGGCCAGAGCATGCGGCCTTGCGAGATGTAGGGCGGGCGGAGTATGTGCCGGCTTCGGACGCGGAGGCGCTGGAAGCAACGACTTTGCTGGCAAGGACCGAGGGAATTATTCCGGCGCTGGAGTCGGCGCACGCTGTCGCCGAGGTTGTGAAACGTGCGCCGAAGATGAAGAAATCGGACGTAGTGATTGTGAATATTTCCGGGCGCGGGGATAAAGACGTTGGGATTTTGCGGGAGAATCTGAAGATCAATTGAGTGATCTGCGATTGAGTCATTGAGCGATTGAAGACCAATGACTCGATCGCTAAATCGCTCAATGACTAAATTGCAAAATGCCTCTGACCTTTTACAACAAGCCGGGCCTGGTCGCTTATGTGACGTGCGGCGATCCCGATCTTGCGTCTACGCGTGAGATCGTTCTGGTTGCAATTGAGGCGGGTGCGGATGTGATTGAACTGGGCGTGCCCTTTAGCGATCCGGTGGCGGATGGTCCGGTAATTCAGCGGGCGAGCGAGCGGGCGCTGAAGAATGGGACTTCACTTGCACAAGTGCTCACTCTGGCTGCGGAAGTGCGGCAGCAGGCGCAGTCTACCGGGTTGGTGGTGTTTTCGTATCTGAATCCGATTCTGCGCATGGGGATGGAGAAGTTTTGCAGCGTAGCGCGTCATGCCGGTGTAGATGGCGTGTTGGTTACGGATTTGCCGGTGGAAGAAGCCGATGGATATTTACATGCAATGAAGGCTTGCGATTTGTCGCCGATTTTTTTGGCTGCGCCGACTAGTCCGGATTCGCGGTTAAAGCGGATCGCGCAAGCCTCGCGCGGATTTGTTTATGCGGTGTCGCGAACGGGAGTGACGGGAGCGCGGCAGCAACTGGCGGGTGATGCGCAGAAATTAGTAAAACGATTGCGGCGCCTGACCAAGCTGCCGGTTGCAGTGGGGTTTGGCATTTCGAACGCGGAGCAGTTTGCGAAAGTTGGCGAGTTTGCCGATGCGGTCGTAGTGGGAAGCGCGATTGTGGAGACGATTGAGCGGAATCGCGGGCGAGAAGCGAAGGCGGTTGGGGAGTTTGTGGGAAAGCTGTCAGCTATCAGCTCTCATCCGTCAGTTAAAACGTCGTGATGCACACATTTGTGGTTGTTGCATCCATTTGCAATTGCGAAGGGTCCGAATTTGCGATCGCGATAAGAGGGTGAACTGAAAGTTGATGACTGAAAGCTGAGAGCTTCGGTTTCTATGGATATTGCGGATTGGCGAAAGAAAATTGACGAGCTTGACCGGCAGCTTGTGCAACTGCTTAGCGAGCGGGCGCGGGCTGCGGTCGAGATCGGGGCACTGAAGCGCGACACGAATTTGCCGATTTACGAGCCGGAGCGGGAGCGGGTGGTCTTTGAAAATGTGCAGAAGATCAATCATGGTCCGCTACCAGGGCGGGAGATGGTGCGGATTTTTGAACGAATTATGGATGTGATGCGGAATATTCAGAAGGAAGGGATTGGGACGAAAGCGGCGGGCGAGTCGACTGAGACGGAGTTGGATTCCGATGTGAATGATTAGTGGTTGGGAGTGAAACTCTACAAGCAACAGCGGATTGCGTTTTCTTTCAGCGAAAGGCTTAAAGCAGGATGTTCTTATGATTGTGGCGATGCAGGACATGGCGGACGATACCCAGATTCAGCAGGTGATCGATCATCTGGTGAAGATGGGGTTCGAGGTGCACCGTTCGACCGGGGCGCGGCAGACTGTGCTGGGCGCGGTGGGGGCGGGGATTGATTTCGACATCCGCAACCTGGAATTGCTGCCGGGTGTGCAGGAAGTTCATCGCATCAGCTCGCCGTACAAGCTGGCAGGAAAAAGTTTTCGTCCCGAGGGGACGATTGTGAAGCTGGCGAATGGCGTGGAGATTGGCGGCAATGCAGTAGTTGTGATGGCGGGGCCGTGCTCGGTGGAATCGCGCGAGCAGTTATTTTCCACGGCGGAGTCGATCGCTAAAGCTGGCGCGCGCGGTTTGCGCGGCGGGGCGTTTAAGCCGAGGAGTTCTCCTTATTCTTTCCAGGGGCATGGCGAAGATGCGCTGAAGTTGCTGCGTGAGGCGGGAGACAAATTCAAGCTGCTCGTAATCAGCGAAGTGATGGAGATCTCACAGATTCCGATGATGCTTCCCTATGTGGACATCTTGCAGGTGGGCGCGCGCAATATGCAGAATTTTAATTTGCTGCGCGAGTTAGGCAAGGTACGCAAGCCGGTATTGCTGAAGCGCGGGATTGCAGCCACTTTGGAAGAGTTGTTACTTTCGGCGGAATACATAATGGCGGGCGGTAACTACGATGTGGTTTTGTGCGAGCGCGGAATTCGCACCTTCGAAACTTACACGCGCAACACCATGGATATTTCGGCGATTCCGATTATTCATAAGCTGTCGCACCTGCCGATGACGGCTGATCCATCGCATGGTACGGGACGGCGCGATAAAGTTGCACCCATGGCACGGGCATCGGTAGCAGCGGGCGCGGACGCATTGCTGATTGAAGTGCATTGCACACCGGATAAGGCATGGTCGGATGGAGCGCAGTCATTGTTTCCAGAGCAGTTTACGAAATTGATGGATGAGTTGCGGATGATTGCACCGGCGGTGGGAAGAACCATCGCTTGATTGAGTCATTGAGGAATTTCGTAATTGTGTAATTGAACTACGTAGCGTATTTTGCTTTCAAATTACTCAATTACTAAATTTCCCAATTACTCAATTTTTTATGCCCATTCGGCAAATCACGATTATCGGCACCGGACTGATCGGCGGATCATTTGCACTGGCGCTGCGGAAGCAAAAGTTCGCGGGACGCATTGTGGGTTGCGACCGGGAAGCGGCGCTGAAGCGGGCGAAAATGTGTGGTGCTATCGACAACGGATTTTGTGAACCTGCGGATGCGGTGCGTGGAAGTCAGTTGGTGGTCTTGGCGACACCGGTGTTGGCGATTGTCGATTTGATTGGACGGTTGGGACCAGCGCTTCCGACGGGCACGTTATTAACTGACGTGGGAAGCACTAAGGTTGCGGTGGCGCAGCGCGCGCTCGACGTGTTCGGGAAAAATGCGCCGAAGAGATTTTTGGCTGGTCATCCCATGGCCGGCAAAGAAAACAGTGGCGTGGAGTTTGCCGACGCTGACTTATTCCAGAATGCGGTTTGGTTTTTGACGCCACTGCGCGGGCAAAATTTGCATGAAGGTTTATTTGCCGAGTTTCTCGGATGGATCGACCAGATCGGGGCGCGGGTGGCGATGCTCGCTCCGGAGGATCACGATCGGCTGTGCGCTTGGATCAGCCACGTGCCGCAGATGATTTCGACTGCCTTGGCGGCGGCGCTTGTCGAAGAATTCGGCGAGGAGGCCCCGCTGCTTCCCGCGGGCGGGCGCGCGCTGCGCGAGATGACGCGGATTGCAGCGAGTCCGTATTCGATGTGGCGGGATATTGCGATCTCCAACAAAAACAATATTTGGGATGCGTTGTTCAAGGTGGAGCAGCGGATCGCGCACATCCGGGAAAATTTGACTACGCGAGCGCTGGCGGAGGAGTTTGAACAGGCGCATGGGCTAAAGAAGACGGGAAAACAATAATTCACGACGGAGACACAGAGAAAAGCAATTCATGTTTTTCTGCATTTTGATTTTCTCCGTGCCTCCGTGTCTCTGTGGTGAGTTTGATTTAGAATGCGGACGTTATGAATAAAGTTGTGGCTAATGCGGATGAAGCCATTCGCGATGTGGTCGACGGATCGACGATCATGTTCGGCGGGTTCGGGCTGTGCGGAAATCCAGAGAACCTGATTCGGGCGCTGGTGAAGAAGGGGTCGAAGGATCTGACAACCATCAGCAACAATGCAGGGATCGATGGTTTGGGCATCGGGTTGTTGCTAGCGGCGGGCCAGATTCGGCGGCACATTGGGACTTATGTCGGCGAGAACAAGTTGCTGGAGCAAATGGTGCTGTCCGGACAGGTGCAGCTTGATTTGGTGCCGCAGGGAACTTTTTCGGAAAGGATTCGCGCTGGTGGGGCTGGGATTCCGGCGTTTTTTACTCCTACTGGCGTGGGAACCGTGGTGGCCGATGGCAAAGAAACGCGCGAGTTCGAGGAGCGCACCTATGTGATGGAGCGCTGGCTGAAGGCAGATTTTGCGTTTGTGCGGGCATGGAAGGGTGACCGCATGGGGAACCTGGTTTACCGGAAGACGGCGCGGAATTTTAATCCCATGATGGCTACTGCGGCGAAGGTTACGATTGCCGAGGTTGAGCATCTGGTCGAGGCCGGCGAGTTGGATGGGGATGCGGTTCATACGCCTTCGGTTTATGTGAAGAGGATTTTTCAGGGTGAGTTGTACGAGCGGAAGATTGAGAAGCGGACGGTGCGGAAGGCTGGTTGAGCGGCGTGCCACGTGCGAGTTATGGCTGACGCTCGGCTTTTCGGGTTACGGTAGGGATCCTTCGACTGCGGTTTTGTTCGCTCCGCTCGCAAAACCTTCGCTCGGGATAACAATATGGAAAAAGTAAGCGAAAAGCCAGGAAAAGATATCGACAAGCGCGAGCGGATTGTGAAGCGAATTGCACGCGAGTTGCGCGATGGGTTCTATGTGAACCTGGGCATTGGGATGCCTACGCTGATCGCGAATTATGTTCCGGCCGGGATGGAAGTCGTTCTTCAGTCGGAGAACGGGATGCTGGGGATTGGGCCTTATCCCATGGAAGGCTGCGAAGACGCCGACTTGATCAATGCCGGCAAGGAGACGGTAAGCGAGATGGCGGGGACGTCGTATTTTTCGAGCGCCGATTCGTTTGCCATGATCCGCGGCGGGCATGTGGATTTGAGCGTGCTGGGCGCTATGGAAGTGGATGAGGCGGGAAACCTGGCGAACTGGATGATCCCGGGAAAAATGGTGAAGGGGATGGGCGGCGCGATGGACCTGGTGGCCGGAGCGCGGCGGGTGGTAGTGGCGATGGAGCACACCACGCGCGAAGGGGCTCCGAAGATTTTGAAGAAGTGCACGCTGCCACTTACTGGACTCGGAGTGGTGGATACCATTGTGACCGAGATGGCTTACATGCGCGTGACAGAGCGTGGATTGGTGCTGGAAGAAGTGGCTCCGGGGCTGACGGCGGAAGATGTGCAGCGGGCTACAGAAGCGCGGTTAATCGTGAACGACAATTTGAAGGTGATGGACAGTTAAGTTCTACAGGTCGCCGCTACAAAATTAATCCATCCCTTCAAACTCCCGCCCTATAACAAAACCCTTGCAACAGTATCTTTTCCTGCAATACTCCATATAGGCGGCTGTTTTCGTCTACTGCACATTTACTGCACAACCGGGTTTTCTTCTTCCGGCGCTCCGTGCCGCCGCAGCAATTGTGGCAAATTCTGCGAGAAAGCCGAACGGGGCAGGACCATGTCGCATCCCACTTCGTGCGCCTTTTGCTTCAGATCGCCCTGCACGTGGGAAAGAAATCCGATGATGGATGTTCCCTTCTTCAGCTTGCTCTTCAGCTTCGGGATGAGCGTTAGCGGCTTGGCATTGGCGTTGTTGAGATCGAAGATAATCAGCGACGGCTTCTCTTCACCGTTTTGTTGCATGCGCTCCGCGAGATCTTTATCGTTTTTGGCGAACTCGACTTTCACATTCAGCTTGCGCGCGGTTTCCTGAATTTTGGCGGCAAAGAAAAGATCGTCGACGAAGGCGAAAATGCGCGAACTCGCATCTTCACGTTGCGCGGGCAAAGGGTCGGGATCGACGGGAGCATAGGGCGCGGCAAAGCCGGGGCGCGGGCCGCGGCGCGAACTCTGCCCATTGTTGCCGTTCCCCGCCATTGCGGCGCGGTAGCTGTGATCCATGGGCGCGGTGTAAATGCCGTCCTGGTTGTGGCGTGACTGGCTGGGTCCGCCGGGGCGGGCTCCACGCGCATTGCTCGATCGGCGTCCGCGACGCCGCCGTCTGCCTCCTCCACCACCACCGGAGGGTCTTCCTGGTCCTGCGTTCATAGTCCTCTCAAAGCTGCAAAGCCGGAATTATCAATTCCGATGCAGGTGTGCAAAAATTGATCCGCTTCTCAGATTCCCCAAGACTTAGATTCCATTGCTTGCGTTCGGTTCCGCAATGTTGGTGTACTGGCAACTCTCCCCCACCAAAAATGAATACCAAATCTGATTCACCTGTTTACAGAATGCATTCCACAGGGGCGTGAGGAATGACACTTTCTTCATGCGGAACTGCAAACCAGACGGGAACACAATCATCCAGGCAGTCGTCTCGATCCGCTATCTGGTAAAACTCGTATTGGCGAAAACTATAAATGTCTGCGTATGGTTAATCCGTTGCCGGATCCGTCGCGCCGCCGGGACAGCCTAGGACGCGGAGGGCCTACGCGGGAACGTGGCCAATGAGAACAGGATAATGGTACCCGTTCACCACAGGGCGCGCAAGTGGCAAAGTACCTAAGTTTTGCACAAGAGGACATTGGCTCCGGGGACTTGAGGCGGGAACCTGGTTGGCGAGCCTGCTCTTAAAAACTTCTAGCTCACGCCCCGCTGGACACTTCCCGAGCCCACTCCTGCGCCTGCCAGTAGAAAGCTGCGACAGCATCGGCGGAGATATGCAGATGATCGCAGATTTCCCGGCCAGCATTCCACTCGCCGCTCTCATGCGCCAGCATCAGTTGATAGATAGGACGCAAAGTACTCGGTTCGCCGCGCAGAACGGATTTGGTTGCCAAATCGAGGGGAATCTTGTTCAGAATTTCCGCCATGGGGGTTTGGAGCATTACATCGAGCATCGACAACAATCCCAGCAGAAATAAATCGGAGTCGCCATGGGGAACAAGCGGCGCGAGCAATTCGCCGAAGCGGGCGCGTACCAGTGCACACAGCACAAGATCGCTGCTCTTTTCCTTGCCCGCGCCCACCGTCGCGATCAGCCGTACCCAGCGCCGTACCTCGCGGTCGCCGAGAATCGCCAGCGCGTGGCGCACAGAATGAATTTCGCTCTTGAATCCAAAGCGCGCCGAATTCAGGTAGCGCAGCAGCCGGTAACAAATGGAGGCTTCGGTCTTGATCAGCTTCTCCAGGTCAGGCACGTTGAGCTCGGGGGCGGAAACCGCCTGCAGCATGCGCACGTAATTCATGGCATTCGCGGGAACATCGTGCGTGGTCATGATTTCCGGCCGCCGCAGGAAGTAGCCTTGAAAATAGACGAAACCCTGATCCCGCGCCGATTCGAAATCCGCGGAATTTTCCACTTTTTCCGCCAGCATGCGGCAGCGCCATGGGCCATGCTTTTTTACCAGCGCGGCTCGCTGCTCGAGCGTGGTGAACTTAAGATCCACCTTGAGGATGTCCGCTATATCGGTCAACGGTTCCCGCGGATCGCCGCTCACGTAATCGTCCAGCGCGATCTGGTATCCGGCTTCTTTCAAACGCTGGCAAGCTCTCATTACCTCTTCATCCGGGGGAACGCTTTCAAGAACCTCAATTACGGTGGAGTGAGAGGGCAGCAATGTGATCATGTCGCCGGTAAGGGTCTCGCGCGTGCAGTTTAAAAACGCCCGGCGGCCGTCGCAAAGAACATCGAGGCCTACCAGCAACGAGCTGTCGAGCGTGGAACGAGAAGCCGCGTCGGCGTCGCCCCCATGAAACACGTTTTCCATGTCGTCGCGGAAAAGAAGCTCGTAGCCAAAAACCTTTTCATCGCGGTCGAAGATAGGCTGCCGGGCTACATACCGTAGCTTGACCCCTTTCGGGCTGACGCGGGCTGGACCAGAGGCAGAGGGTGAGGTTTCCACACTCTTTTTATCGGCGCGAGAGGATCAATACTCCAATGGGAGAATCCAGACTGTATAGCTGGATAAGAGAATATTTATGCTGCTTCACGCATTTTTAAATGTTGTTGGCAAAAGAAAAGCGCCCAGCAAAAAATGCTGGACGCTTTCTTCATTGCGCATTATTGAACGGTTAGATTCACTGTCATCGTAGCGGTCAGCGCGTTCGGCCCGGTGGTCGTCGCATTCACCACCACTGAATAACTCCCGGCCGGCGTTCCCGGATTTTTTTGGCTGCTGTTGCTGCTACCGCCGCAGGCGCCCAGCCACAGTGTGGAGAAGCCAAGAATTACGATCAGGCTAAGCAATCGCGCGCCGCGCATCCGCGATCCCCCCGCGAACACAATTCCAAACATACCGGGCAACAGCAGGGCATAGAAGATGCGGCTGCCGTGTCCGAATGGAGGACGTAGTTGCGAGGTAGGCGGGGTAGTCGTGATGTTGAGCGTAACCGTGGTTTGAGTGACAGCATCGCCGTTCGTGGGGCTAAAGCTGCACGAAGCCTCCGAAGGCAGGCTGCTCTGGGCGCAGGTGTAGGTAATCGGCGCCACGGTTGGGCTGAAGTTGTTGGTTGGATTGACGGTGATTGGAACCTGCGCCGTCGCGCCGGCATTCACAGAGAAAGTGCTGTTCGTAGTTGTGATTTTGAAACTCTGATTAGTCGTAGTGATGGTAAGGCTAACGGGGGTGGTTGCGGTTGCACCTTCGCTCGCGCCACTGACCGTAACAACCGTTCCTGACGTAAGAGCCATATACGGTACGGTGGTGATGGTCATGGTGATCGTCGAAGCAGTGGAACCATTGAGGGGCACCAACCCGCCCTGGTTGAAGCTGCAAGTCGCTCCCGCGGGGAGGTTAGTGCAACTGGTGGAACCAAAGCTCACAGTCCCTGTGAAGCCAGGCGATGGGGTAACAGTTATAACTGTGGAAGCCGGTTGTCCGGCAGGAACGCTCACAGCGGATGGTGCAGCAGACAGGGTAAACGGCACAGTTACATTGACGGTTGCCGGTGTTGGAGATGTCGAGTTTCCGCTCGACGTATTTCCGTTGTAAGTAGCGGTCACATTGTCAGTGCCCGCGGGTAGCGCGGTGGTTGAGAATGTTGCGGTCCCTCCCGATAAGGACGCTGTCCCTAACGGGGTCCCGGACCCATTGTTGTAGAAGCTGACATTTCCTGCGATTGTCGGTGCTGGAGTGACCGTGGCCGTGAAAGTTACACTTGTGCCCGCGTATGCGCTCGTCGTGGGAGTAGAAATCCCGGTGGCCGTGGAGCTGCGCGTAGCCGCCCAAGCCAAAGCCAAATTATCTGCGTCGACGGAACCGAGGCCGTTGACCAGGTTGTATCCCGTCGCCGTATCGGAGTTGGTTGCGCTGTAGCCAATATGAAGCGTTCCGGTAGTAGGACATCGCAAAGCCAGCGGCTGGACCGTTGGCTGACCCGATTGGCAGGCGACATAGTTATCGCCAGCAATCACATGGCGAAAGTAGTTGTTGGATGGTGTTGCCGCCAGCGAATAAAGAGTCGGATTGATGTTGCCCAAACCGGGCGAAGAGGGTCCCGCCAAATACTGGTTCAGGAGGGTCACGATGCCGGCAAAGATGGGGGATGAGGCAGATGTGCCCCCGATAATCGACTCATATGTGTTTAAAGCAGTGGCAATGCCGGCAGTGCCGCCAGAACCGCAAGTGCTGCCGGTGCCCGATCCTTCGAGTTCAGAAACCTGGGTACAAAAGATGTAGCCGGGGAAATTCGGCGAGGCCATCAGGGAAACATCGGGAACATAGCGGACACCGGCTGGAGCGCCGCTGACCACAAGACCTTGCTGCCATGTTGGCTGCGGGGCTCCGGCGCTGCAAACCGTGCCGTTGTTTGTGAAGCAGTTGCTCGCACCACCGCCGCCTGCTGAAATCCAGATATCTTCCTGCACCTGGGCGGCAGTTGCGCTGCTTCCAAGTGGCACCCATCCCGACACAGCCGTCTGACCACCCTGAGAGCAAAATTCATTGGTGGGTTCGCCCTGGCAAAGCTGGGCGAGCTCTTCATCGTCATTCCACGGAATTTCGGGAAGGATAGCGCCGGGCAACAAAGAGCCACCGGTAGTACCGTTGCTCGTTCCCCAATAAGTGGAAGAGCTGTCATTGGCAATCGTAACCTCGGTCCCGCCGACTCCAGTGACGTATACGCTACTTGCGGGGTAACTGACGGCCAGCCCACCTACCGCTGCGTCATAGGGCACATTGGCATTTGGCGGGCTGTAATCGCAGCCGGCCGAGCCTACGTCGTCGGAGGAGTTCATAATGGTGACGCCTTCTGCATTTCCCTCCGCGAGAATGGTATCGAGGCCACTCTCATCCCCCTGGAGTTCGCAGATACCGTAGCTCATGCTGATAACGGGCGCCAATGGCGGACCGCTGGGAGGATTGATGGCCTGAGTCAGGGCTGCATTGACGCCGCCGCCGCTTATGTAGTTGCAATTGGAGTCATAAACAACCGGCGCATTTACGAAAATAACTTGCGCATTCTGCGCAATTGCTCCGGACCACTCGATATCGAGGTCGGCTTCACCAAGGTCGCCGCAAGGGTAGGTTGCGCCGGGGTCGGTGCCCACCGCCACATATTGGAAATTCGTGGAATTACAGGCCGTAATAACGCCGCTGGTGTTGGTGGTGCAGCCGGTGATCTGGCTCAGGTTGAATCCCGAGCGGAAATTATTGATGTCACTCAGATAAACATCGGTTTGTCCGATGATCGCGAGCTTTTCTCCTGTCCCGTCAATGGAAGCGTTGTACAGAGGAGTAAGGTCGTAATTTGTGGCGATATCACCGGGCGCAAGGAAATTGGCCGGGAAGCTTGCGTCATAGTAGTTGGCGCGAGGATTGCGTGCATTGCCCGTGGCGCCGATCCGGCTCGTCGGATGTGGAAAGAAGTTGTGCAATCCCATCACGCTGGCCACGACCCCGTTCAGCACCCTGGGAATCATGACCGGCGTTGAATTGGCGACGTGATTCTTGCCATTCACCTGATAGTTGTGAATCTCAGTGCCGAAAGCGCTCTGGACCTGTCCGGCGGTGCCGCTGAATACCACGGTATTGCGGCCGCCACCGACGCTCTGCACGACAAAACCTTCCGACTTGAGCCAGGCTGTGAGCTTTTGAATGTCGTTCTGCGTGAGGCCGAAATCATCGGCATACTGAGCCGGGCTCAGCCACTTGTGATAATTGGGAGAAGTGCGATCCTGTTGTTGCGTAAGAAGCAGATTCAGAGCCTTCTGCTGCGTCGTCGAGGGCACCGTCACCAGTGTCATGTAGCTGAGTTTGTAGGATGGCGCGACTGGTCCCTGATCGTATTGCGGCTGCGCCTTCGCATGGAGACTTTGGGGCAATGCGACTCTTGCGTTGGAATCAATCGCTCCCGTAATACGGTCGGGCTGGGCGGCGAAGCATAGGCTTGAAGCTAGAAGCGGCAAAAAAAACTTCCAGGATCGCATGGAGACTCCGTCTGCAAATTTTTGGTTGGTAAGTAGTTCCTTAGCTTATACGGCTTTCCTGCACTCTGATCAAGTTCGGAACGATCTTGGTTGTATCCTTACAAGGAAATTACAAACCCGCCAGTGTAGTAATAGTCGCGGCATCACGAAAGTAATCAATTGCAAGCGGGCATAGAAGAAGCAACCCAAGCGAAAGAGCATTTTCATCAGTCGAAACCCAATGTTCAAAAACCAAATTAAAATCAAAAACTTGCACGATCTTATCGTTGCCGGTGTGCATCCAAAGCTTCAAGTAAATCCACGATCTCAATGAGTTACGAGAGGGGTCCATGCGCTCATTTACTCGTCTATCCCTTGCCATAGCAATTTTGCTGCCCACGGTTCTGCTTTTTGCCGCCGATGTAGATGCCAACTTCCACAACGCGCCCGCATCGGCTAAGGCTACGAAAAATCCCTACGATGGCCAGGCCGCTGCCGCGGCAGCCGGTAAGGAGCTGTACGCGCGCAATTGTCTCTCCTGTCACGGAAAAGAAGGCAAAGGGACTGGAAATATCCCCGCGCTGGCCGGCGGCAAGCTCGATTCCGTACCGCCGGGTGAGGTGTTCTGGTTCATCACCAAGGGTGATAAAGACGACGGCATGCCGTCGTGGGCCCAGCTGCCTGCAAAGCAACGCTGGCAACTCGTCAGCTATGTGAAATCGATGGAAACTTCGTCGAATTCGTCAACGGCAAGCGCCGCGCCCGCCGATACCGGCACAGCGAAATTAAGCGGAGCACCACCCACCCCGCCATTTACCGACTTCCGTTACGAAAAGCCCGGGGCGGCTCGCAAGATCACGGCGAACGATCTCCCGGAGCCTTACGCCACCAAGTCAGCGCAGAACAGTCCGCAGCTGGTAGCGCGCCCTGACAACGTATGGCCAATCGCGCCTGCCGGATTCAAAGTAGAGATGTATGCTTCCGGCCTCGACAATCCCCGCACGCTGCGCACCGCACCCAACGGAGATATTTTTCTTACGGAAAGCGATCCCGGACGAATTCGGGTGTATCGCGGCCTCACCAGCGACGGCAAAGCTGAGCAATCGGCCATCTTTGCCAGCGGATTGAAACAGCCCTATGGGCTCGCCTTCTATCCTCCCGGACCGGACCCGCAATGGCTGTATGTGGGCAATACCAACGAAGTGGTTCGCTTCGCTTATCACAATGGAGATTTGAAGGCCACCGGATCGCCCGAGCATATTGCCGATCTGCCTTCGGGAAAAGGCCACTGGACGCGCGCGGTGACGTTCTCTCAGGACGGCAAGAAATTATTCGTTGCCGTAGGCTCGGGGTCGAACGTCGACGATCCCGATACCACCCCCGGCGAGAAGAACCGCGCCGATATTCTTTGGTGCGATCCGGCCAACTGCACATTGAGCGTCTATGCCTATGGTATTCGCAATGCCGGCGGCGGCATCGAGATTAATCCTCAGACGGGAGAGCTATGGTGCTCGGTAAACGAGCGTGATGGATTAGGCGACAACCTTGTTCCCGACTACATCACCCACGTGCAGGAAGGCGGATTCTACGGCTGGCCGTGGTGGTACATGGGTGGTCATCAGGATCCCCGGCATAAGGGCAAACATCCCGAGTTGAAAGATAAAGCCATTGTGCCCGACGTGCTGTTGCAACCGCACAACGCCTCGCTGGGGTTTGCTTTCTATCAGGGCCAGCAGTTCCCCGCCGAATATAAAGGAGATATTTTTGCCTCGGAACACGGCTCCTGGAACAAAACCATACGGGTGGGTTATGAAGTGATTCGCGTACCCCTGCACCAGACAGGCGATGCCAGCGGCGGGTACGAAGACTTCCTGACCGGATTTGTTTTGCCGGATGGCAACGTGTGGGGCCGCCCCGTTGGGGTAACGGTGATTCCGGACGGATCGCTCTTGGTGAGCGATGATGGATCGAACACGATCTGGAGAGTCAGCTACCGCGGCAAATAATTAGCCGCGAATTTTCCTGGCGCCGGCGTCCCAGGTTGCAATCGTGTTCTTGAAATAGGCATGGTTTGCCAGATGGCAGCCGATGGCCGCGTGGTTGCCGAAGACTTCATTCTCCACCGTTGGCTTGCGGCTGCGCACAGCCTCGAAAAATTTCGCCTGGTGGGCTGAAACGTCACTGTAGCCGGGAGGCGCGGTGAAAGTCTCCGCCTCGACAGCTTGATATTCCAGGGGCGAGGGTTGCGGATGTTCCGCAGCCCATTGTTCCAAATATTGTTTGCGCAGCCGCTCTGGCCAGCCTTTGGTCGAATACTCCTCCGCTTTAGGGCTTGGATCCTGCGGTGTGAAAACCAGCGTCTGCCCGTTAATCTCCATCGTCCCCTTGGTACCGTGGAATCGGATCGGCTCGCCGCCCGCGTTGTTGAGATTGCTTCGCAGGGCGACGCGGAACTTTGGATAGTCGAAAAACGTTTCGATCAGGTCGGGGAAATCGCGCCCGTCTTTCCAGCGAAATAATCCTCCGCTCGACTGCGCGCGCTGCGGCGGTTCGTTAGTGCCGGAGATAAAGTAAATGCCGGAAAGAAGATGCACGAACAGATCGCCAGCCAAACCTTCGCCATAATCTGAGAAACAGCGCCAGCGGAAAAACCGCGCGGCATCAAACGGCCGCTTGGGCGCGTCTCCGAGGAAGGCATTCCAATCGATCGTCTGTTCGCTGGCGTCGGGAGGAATGGGATAAACCCATGCGCCGCTGGCCGAGTTGCGGTCGGAATAACCTTCGATAAAAAATACCTCGCCGAGCGCGCCCGACGAATATAATTCGCGCGCCTTCTCATAAACGATGGAACTCACCCGCTGGCTGCCCACCTGAAGAATGCGCTTGTGCTTTTGCACCGCTTCAACCATGGCGAAGCCATCTTCGACGTTATGCGACATTGGTTTTTCGCAGTACACATCTTTGCCGGCCGCGCAGGCAGCCATCACGAGGGGACGATGCTGGTGGTCTGGAACGGCCACGATTACCGCGTCGATATCTTTGCGATCGAGAATTTCTCTATAGTTTCGGGTGGCCGGAACCTGCTTCTGCACGGCTTCTTGCGCAGCCTCATGGCGGCTGTCATAAAGGTCGCAAACCGCAACACACTCGACCCCCGGCACGGCCAGCGACGCGGCCAGTAATTCGCAACCGCGGGTGCCGGTGCCGATGGACGCAAATCGTACGCGATCGCTGGGCGCTACCTGGCGGCCTGCGCCCCAAAGCGCGGCCGGTTGCAAAAGAGTCCACTTCATGGCGACACTTGCCGCGACTGAGCCTGAGCCGATCCGCATGAAATCGCGACGCGTGAAAGAACGCATTCCTGATTTCTCCTAAGTTCCTGTGATTGACGAGTGACGAGCAGAGCGCTACTTTACGTTCAAATCAACATAATGCCCGAAGTTGGCGAGCGAAACCTGATCGTTATTGGAAATGTGGAAACCAAATTTTCCCTGGCTCAAATTGCTCCCTGGCGGAGAAAAACGATCCAGGACTAGCCAGCTATCGCCTTGCTTGATGTGATGGACAATCTCATTCGGCCCCACGCGAATGAGCATGGTACGAAAAGACTTCTTCTCGTTCTTGTGAGGAATCTTGACCTCGTCTCCCTTTTGCCCGTCGTGAACTACCGTGCGATAGAAGTTGTTGTCATCCATTTGGAAAAGGATGTAGTTGTTCACGTCAGTGCAGTTTAGCACCCACTCCAAGCGCTTGCCCTTGGTGAGCATGGCGGAAAAAACAAATGTGCCCGACGTGGGAGTAAGGTTGTACATCACAAAATCCCCACCCTTGCGGGCAAACGATCCTTTGTCTTGTTTCCATCCGCTGGGATCATCCCACTTCGACATACCGTCTGGAGCGAGAGCCAAATCCAAATTTTTAACCGAGCCCGCTGCAACATCCACAGTTGCCGAGCGGGCAAAGTTGTCGGCAGTTTTCGCGGTGAGAGTGTAGGAACCGGCGGCCAGACTGAGCGCATTGCCGCTACTCACTTTGGTTGGAGCTTCGCCTGCTTTAGAGATCGTCACCTGCGCATCCGCCGGCGTGAATGTAATTTTCAATTCTCCCGGTGCAACTTCCAGCGACATGTCGGTGGCGGCCAAGGAGACAGGAGCGCCGACCACAAAGTGCTTTTTAATCTGCTTCGCTTTGAACCGGTCCTTTCGCAGTTCAATGGTGTGATCGCCGGGATTCACTGCAGCCACATTCAACGTGCCATCAGGCTGAATCGTACCCACAGATGTCTGGTCGATGAGAACCGTAGTTCCCGGAACTCCGCCCTGGATTGCCAGCGAAGCTAAATGAGGCGGAGGTTGAAGATTGAAGGCCAGCCTGGCTTGCTCGCCCTTACGAATCCTGACCTTTTGCTCCGGAGGATCGACAAATCCATTCTTGGAGACGCGCACGGAATAGTCTTTGAGATCGAGATTAGGAATGCGCAACTGGCCGTTTTGCGTGAGTTGCGGCTGGAGTTTTCCGTTGAGGAAAACTTTCGCCTTGTCCTGCCCGGTTACGATCACGAGCGCGCCGAGATTCTGCCCGGATTCGAGAAAAAGATTTAAAGCGGGCGCAGCTTCTGCATCCACGTCCAATTTGTATTGGTCAATGCCGTGAGCAATCGCAAGTTCGTGTACTCCGGCTGAGATCGACGGCAAATCGAGGCCATCCTGTGGAATATCGAGTTGCGGCTGGCCGTCAAGGCTAAGCTTCGCGCCCGACGCGCTGGAATAGACATGAAGATGATCCGCCATGCTGCCAACGACAATTGCCGCCAATCCTTTGGAAGCGGTGTTGTCCTTAACCAAAGGCAGGGCGCCGGCGCTGGCCGAGAAAGTGAAAGATGCTTCTCCGCGTGCATCTTTTCCCTGTGATTCGAACTTCAACTTGTGTTCTCCCGCGGGTAATTTGTCGAGAGACCACTGTCCATCTTGAAATTCCGCCGGAGGCTGATCGTCGAGAGTCACCTTCCCTGCCCCAGTATCAGAAGACAATTTCAATGCTGGCAAGGCTGGTTCCGGAGCCGCAGCCGGGACAGGAGACGAAGGTTGAATAGCAATCGGCGCTGGAGTCGAAGCCATCTCGGGAGCGTGATGCTTGCGAGTAAATAAAAAAATCGCCAATACCAAAACGATAACTATTGCCGAAGCTATGACTAATATTGGAAACTGCCGTGACGATTTTGTCGCTGGCGATTGAGATTTAGGTTGGGGCAGGCGAACCGAGGTGACAATTTTTTCTAAGGGGAGTGCTGCAGTTGCTGCTTCAATTGGCGGCTGAACTGGAGGCGGAGGTTGAACTGGAGGCGGAGCCACCGGCTCAACGACCGCGTGGCTTGTGGCCTCTAATGCAGGATCAGGCGATTTTACCGGCGGCGTGTGATAGGTAAGAGTCGCGCTTTCGCTTTCCGGGGAAACGCTCGCAACTCGCTCCGCGCCTTGCAGCAAACCCAGGCGGTGAAGAAGCCCGTTGGTGATGGTAAGAACCTCGCCATCGGTCGGATATCTCTTCGCCACCGCCTGCAACCGGCTACCTAGATCTTGTTTCGCAGCGGCATCCGCCGCGGAATCGACTTCGCCTTCCATGCGGCGAAGCTCTTCTACATCGCGGCGACGGGTTTGGCGGCGCTGCGTTTGTAAATCGTGCTGCACCGTTTCCTGAATTTGAATCAACCGCGGCTCGCGCGGATAAACCGACAATCCCTCTTCAATTCGCGACAAAGCGCCGGCAAGATCGGTCGCGGTTTGCAGTTTGCGCGCCTGCGAAACGCAATCCTCGACAAAAGTTTCTTTCTTCTGGTCGAGAATCAACGTCTTGATCGTCTTGGCCATGGGATGCGCCGGGTTCAAATCGAGCGCTTCCTTGGACAGCTTCTCCGCCTCACGCCAATCTGTCTCCACCAGGGAGTGAGCGCGCTCGAGGAGCGCATTCGCCAGAACTGCCCGCGCCAGAGAATTGTTTTCATCCAACTCGTAAGCCTGGCGCAGCAATTTGAGGCCACCGGGAGATTTCTGAGCGAACAAATCCTGGCCTTCAGTCATCAGGCGATGAGCTTCGGTTTTGCGTTTGAGGCCTTCCTGCGCCAGTTTCTCAAGCTCAATCAGCTCCGAATCATCGGGAAATTCAACCATTGCCCCTTGCAGAAGGTCGAGAGCGCGAGCATAGTCCCCTGAACGCAAACCACCGTCGATCTGTTCGACCAGCCGCGCCTTGGATTCAGTGCGAGACTGCTGGTCGCGCCTCTTCTGCAGGCGTTCCACCTCAAATGTCAGGCCGGGATACTGTCCATAGATCGTTCGCAGAATCTCCCAATCGTTCAGCGCGTCGCCATACGCGCCCTGCTCTTCGTGCAGGTGCGCCCGCGCGACAATCGAGTTCACGAGGTCGCGCTTGTCCTGCACTAAGCGCAACGCACGTTCAAAGTGCGATTCATCGGGATGCAAATCGAGTGCTTCACGCAGAATGCTGACGCGTTTATCCAGATCCGCTTCAGCCTCGACTTGCCTGTCCACAGAAGCGATAAATGACGAAAGCTCCTGCCGTTGTTGCTCCTCAATGTCGTATTTCAGAGCCTGAAATATGGCGTTGTTGGGATATTTCGTGAGATAGGCCTGGCACGCAGCCGCCGCTTTGCCAAATTTGTGCTCCGCAAGATGCCGCCGCGCCTCGGCATAGGCCGCATTCATGGCATCGTGTTCGGAGCGTACTTCGTTGTAGAAACTCTGATAATTTGTGCCGCTATCGCGATTGATGGAATCAGGCGCACGGCGGTCGAGATCGAGCACGACCCCCAATTTTGCGAGGGCATTGCTCACATCTCCCTTTTGCCATGCGTCCACGGCTGCGCGATGAATCTGCTCTTTTTCCTGCCGTAGTTTTTTGTACTCCTGCTCCTGGCGGTCAACCTCCGCCAATAACTGGAGAGCGCGTGCTTCTTTAGGCCGGAGTTGCAGAACGTTCTGCAAAGCCTCGCGGGCGTGGCCATAAGCATGATTGTCAATATGCTGCCGCGCCAGACGATACCAATTGTCGATCTGGCGGTCGCTGCGCCGGTTCTCGATTTTGCTCTTCAGCGTTAATGCAGCGGCGTTGTCCGGCTCGATCTGCAACACTTCCTGCAACTTCTGGAGCGCAAGCGGGTCTTCTTCTTCCTCGAAGCGGGCGCGGGCGGCGTCGAGCAGTTGTGAGAGTGTCTTGCGGCGCACCGCTCCGTCGAGCCGCCGCCGCAGAGCGCCGATGGCCTCATCCATGTGACCTTCGGCTTCGAGCTCGCCGAGAATTTCTCCGGCAAACTGGAAATCGCCCTCTTCCAGCGCTTTTGTGGCGCGCTGCAAACGTGGCCGGGTGCGTTCAGGATCGAAAAACTCGATCGGTTCGTTGCGCAGCGCTTTATTCAACGTGTCGCCAAAATCGCGCGCCGTGGCAAAGCGATGCCACGATTGCTTGGCCATGGCTTTGTGCAGTACGCGGCTCACCGGCTGGGTCACGGTGGAATTCAGTTCCACCGCCAGCGGTGGAATGTGCTTCAGGATTGCATCCACCACCTCATCGGCGCGCGCACGGTGGAAAGGGTTGCGTCCGGTCACCGCTTCATAACAAACCACGCCTAGCGAAAAAATATCGGAT
>Ga0224568_1000010_pt1 | contig 143952 bp, 131 predicted proteins | sample CLU5metagenome_FD_182727 | JGI IMG/M metagenome (GOLD analysis project Ga0224568, IMG submission 182727) | Spruce litter microbial communities from Bohemian Forest, Czech Republic - CLU5 | ecosystem: Environmental > Terrestrial > Plant litter > Unclassified | place: Czech Republic: South... | reverse complement strand
ACGCCTCCGACGCCGGCTTTCCCGTTCCCTAATGACGTCGGCAGGTCGCAGGGCAACAGTGCCATTGGCGATCACAACACTCAGTACAACATTTCGCCGCAACTTACCATGATTCGTGGGAAGCATACGATTCAGGCCGGCGGTCAGTACGAGCTGGGTTTGGATAACTACTATCAAACCAACATCGCCAGCGGCGCTTTCGGTTTTGGTGGCGTCTGGACCTCGAGCACCGGCGGCAGTAATCTTGTAACCTCTACCCAATCCGCATTCGCGGATTTCCTGCTGGGTCTTTCGGAGAACCAAGGAACCTTTGTGAACCAGACCGAAGGTGCGGCCCAAGTACCCGCTCTGACCGCTGGCAGGCAAACTTATCGTGCGTTATATCTCGATGACACCTGGCACGTAAGCAGCAAGCTTACTTTGAACATCGGGCTCCGCTACGAACTGCCCGGAACCTGGTCGGAACGCTACAACCGGTTGAGCTACTGGGATCCAAATGCCACCAATGCGACGGTCGCGGGTTGCGCCGGCGCGGGAACAACATGTCCGGGCGATGCTATGCTCGTGAAGACTGGACCAAACTCAAGCGGCAACAACCTCCCCTTGGACAAGAAGGCGTTTTCGCCGCGACTCGGCTTCGCCTACAGCGCGGATCCTAAAACGGTCATCCGCGGAGGCTTCGGCGTGTTCTTCATTCCGAACTATGTATCGTTCGGCCTGAATCCAGACAACGATGTAATCAACCTTGCTACCACACCCTTTACCGCAACGACTAACGGATACCTTACGCCGTTCAGCACATTAAATGGCACGACGGCAAATGGGGTAGGTTGTACATTCAATGGCACGGCCCCGACCTGCGGAGACAATTCAGGACCGTTTGGTGCGGGAGGTATCGTGCTGCCGCCCGGACGAACCCAGAGTGCTTCTCTCACCGCGGCCGCGAACGGGTCGCCAACCTTGGCGCCTTGGACCGACCCAAAGTACGGGTATGTCGAGCAGTACAACTTTGACATTCAGCGCCAGTTGCCCCTCGGGTTCTTCGCCGATGTGGCCTTTGCCGGTGCGCACGGCGTGCATCTCGAACAGTACAATACCGACATCAACCAGATACCCGATTCCTTCCTCTCGCAGACCACCGCCCTCACCACGCCGATTACGAACCCGCTGGTTGGAAGTCCATACTCTGGCCTGAACGGGGCGACAATCCCTGCGGGGCAGCTTGATCGGCCCTATCCCGAGTACAACAACATATCGGTTGGTGGATACGGCTGCTGCGGCAGCAGTTACAACTCCCTGCAGGCGACGGTAACCCGCCGATTCCAGGGTGGTGGCACTTTACTGGCTGCCTACACCAACTCCAAGCTGCTAAGCAATACCGATACGCTCACCAGTTGGCTTGAAGGTGGAGCGTCGGGAACGGGAGGGGTTGGAGCAGTGCAGGACTGGAACAATCTGGCGGGAGAAAGATCGCTTTCCTCGCAGGATGTTTCGCAACGGCTGGTCATCAGCTACGTGCTTGATCTGCCCTTCGGCCACGGCAAAGCCTTTCTCGCCGGCATGCACGGTGTCGCTGACAAGGTAGTTTCCGGCTGGGGTGTGGACGGCATAACCACCTTCCAGAGGGGCTTCCCATTGAAGATCAGCTATTCCGGTTCGACGCCTTTAGAGGGGGCCAACCTGGGCGTGGCAAACGTACGTCCCGATGTCATTGCTGGATGCGACAAGAAGGCCGGCGGTGGCACTGTTGCGAACTGGTTTAACACCGATTGTTTCGCTACCCCGCCAGACTGGGGATTCGGCAGCGAGTCTCGCGTAGATTCCGTCCTCCGCGGTGACGGGGCCAAGAACTTTGACTTCGCCGTCTTCAAGAGAACCACGATTGCCGAGAAAGTTGGCATCGAGTTCCGTGCAGAGTTCTTTAACCTGTTCAATCATCCGCAGTTCGGCATTCCGGGTGAGGGCTTCAATGGAACCCCTGCAAGTCCCGGCACCCCTGCGGGTAACGGCTTTGGTCAGGTCACTAATACTTACGGCAATCCACGCCTGATCCAGTTCGCGACGGTAGTCCGGTTCTAGCAATTGATCCGGGCCAGGAATACTCCTGGCCCGGATTTTTTTATTCGATCAACGACCTTCCTTTTATGCCCTGATTGCGGTACGTTGGCCTGCCGTCGTTCCCCGAACTTCCCAGCCGTTGTATCCTTCCAAGTATGCGCACCCTTCAAACCATCGACTACACCGAAGCCAAACAAGCTCTTGACCTTATTATTGAAAAAACTTTGGGCATGAAAAAAGCCATCTCCGTCGCGGTCGCCGATTCCCATGGGGACCTCATTTGCTTTGCCCGCATGGATGGCGCTCCCGTCTCTTCCATTCGCATCGCCATGAACAAAGCCTGGACGGCTGCCCGCGAGCGGAAAGCGACTAAGGAAATTGGCGACAAGGTGAAACATCCGGAAAGCGGCCATGACATCGCTTACTACGGCGATCCCAACTATGTGGGTTGGGGTGGAGGCCTCCCAATTTCGAAGAATGGCGAGGTTGTCGGAGCTATTGCCGTCAGCGGTTTGTCGTCGAGCGAAGATGCCGCACTGGCGGCGCTGGGAGTCGAACTGATCGCTGCATCGTAGAACTATGGCTTGATCTCCGCTTCGCTATTTACAATTTCAATTCCTGTTCAGCGCATGGGGTGTGCTAACCGCGTTGCCATATTCCTGAAATTTCTATCAAAAGTGCCGCTTTTAGCGAAGCGGCTGATAGGTCCAACCAATTCTTGTTCGGTTTTCGTAACAAAAATCATTTTTTGCGATGGATTTCGCAATTCGGTGCAAGACTCAAACTCAACTGAGGGGGATGAGTGGATCCTACGGACTGTCCGCGCTGCGGCGGTACCGGATATGTTGCCAAGCCAGTGGACGTTAGCGGCAGGTCCGAACGGGTGGCTTTTATCCGGATGAAATGCCCGGCTTGCGCAGGCAGCGGGAAAAACTCCATTCCACCTTCTACCGCGGGCTGACCGCACGGCCTGTGGTGCTTGCGAAAACGTATGTGCCCGGCGCGTTGTGCTTCCCCGCCCTGAACCGGCGCGCCGGGTCTTACGTTCTAAATTTTTCTTAATCCTGCCAGTTTTAAAAATTTTGATGCAACTAAGCAATTGTCGCTGTCTTGCGTGTGCGGCGCCGTGCTTGCGATGCAACCTCTATCCGATTGCGTCCTCCAGCCTTGGCTCGATATAGCGCTTTATCCGCCGCCTGAAGCACTTCTTCAGGCGATGAATTTTCGCGATCGGAACTCGCCACCCCAATGCTGGCCGTAACCGAAAGTTCATTTGGTTCAGTTACACGCGCGAGTTGGCGAATGGCATGTCCAGCGCGTCCACGCCCAGCGGACCGCGCATTACGCCGATCCGCGCCTCGCTCCACCTGCCGCCGATCTCCGCCGCGCATCCGAAAACTGCTGGCTTCGATGCCGGCCCTTAGCTGTTCCAAATGGTCCAACACATCCTTGATAGTTTTCCCCGGAAAGACAATGGCAAACTCCTCGCCGCCGCACCGGTAAGCCTGCCCTCCACCCGTAACCCGCGCCAGCCGCGACGCTACCAGGCGCAGCACCTGATCTCCCGTGTCGTGCCCGTACGTGTCGTTGCAGCGCTTGAAGTGATCGATGTCGAACATGGCAATCGAATAAGGCGTTTCCAGGCGAAGCAACGCATCGTGAAAGGCTCGCCGCGAAGGCAATGTAGTGAGTTCATCGTGATAGGCGAGCAGATACGAAGTCTCCACCATTGAAACCACAAGAATAAAAGCCGCGGTCGCGAAATAAGCCGAAGCAAAACGCCCCGCCCCTCCAAAGTGCAGCGCGAGCAGCGACGCGGCCAGCGCCCACAGTAGCCCGCTTTCCACCGGTTTGTGAAACAACAGGAAGCGTATTAATAAGATGATCGCCGCGGCCGCGAATGCCACAATCGTGGCAAAAGGCAAAGGCGGCGCAAGCGCAGCATGATGCGCTGCTCGCGTAGAAGTAGCCAGCGCATCCGGACGGCACAAAACCGCAACTGTCACGCACTCGATAAACAACAATAAAGCCGCAGGCGCCAAGGTTGGAAACGTAAATCCTTTTTCTTTGCCAAACGAAATCAAAACGAAGTTGAGTGGAAGCAACAGCCCGACGGCGACAACCGCCATCCTTCCCGGGCCGCTCGCCGCCACATGTCCCGATGAAAAATAAGAAATGCCATGCTGCGCCAGAAACAAAACCAGCAACGCGAAGAAAATTCTGCTGGAGTGAAATCGCCAGGCCATCAAAAGGCCGGCGATCAAGGCCGCATAAAACGCAAAGGTAAGCAACGCCACGCCCGGCGCAACCAACCCCGTGTGCAGGAACGCAGCAATCACCACAATCCAGATGGCGGGCGCCAGCAGAGACTTCATCGTGGTTTGGCCTGACTGCTCATGGGAAGATTCTGCTGCGAACTGCGCTTGCAGCGTTTCTTCTTGAAGATTCAGCTTCTACTGTTCAGGTTAGCCGGAGCCGAAGAGTGAGAATAGTTGACAGATAGGGTTCGGGCTGCAGGCGGCTTCCGTCTAAGCATGCATTCCTGGTGCTCCAGATGAAAATAATTTCACACTGTTGGCGACAGCGGAATGAGTGTATGCTCGTTGCCGGTTTCTGCGGCCCTGGAAGCTTGGAAGCGGCCGCCGATACGCATGAAACGTGCAAGCCGGTTTCATCACTATTCAAATCGAGGAATTCGAATGACCCGCAAGTTCCAGATATTGGCAGTCGTGATCGCCACTCTCAGCCTTCAATTTAGTTATGCAGTTGCACAGGATGAACGCGGCACGCAGGAATCGCTGGTGAAGACTGCGCGGTCTAGTGCGATTCCGCTCCCCGCCGTCGTGGCGGTTCCAACGCCGTCGGTCCTCGGCTTCCATTCTGCCGCGGTTGGCATTGCGTCCTCCTCGGCGCAGAAGCTTACGGTGAGTTTCAAAGTCTCCGGTTACTCTGGCAGCTTCACGCCCACGGCAGCGATGCATTACGGCTACGATTACAAACTTGGCGCAGTGAGCTGCGTAGTCAGCGGCGGCATGGAGAATTGCAAAGTGACGGTTACATTTATCCCGACACTACCCGGCGGCCGGAAAGACGCGTTGCTGTTGCTGGATGGCACGACTACTCTCTCGACCGTACTCGTGGGCGGAACAGGACAATCTCCGTTGGCGCTGATACAGCCGGGGATCGTGACCACGCCCGTGAACAGCGGCTCCGCTTACTACATATATCAATCGGTAGTGGATGAGAACGGGACAGTGTACTTTGTCGGAGACGAGAGTGAGGCGATTTATAGCTACACCAAGGCAGGCGTTCTCACCGTGTTGCCAATCACGGGGCTCAGCTCTCCGCATGCCATCGCCATAGATGGCGCAGGAACCCTATACATCGCCCAGAATAACTACGGTACAGAAATTGTGACCTATACAACCGAAGGGGTGCAGGGCTCTATCACCGTTGATCCACCTCCGCCGTATTCGCCTTGCTCAAATTCGAATGGTGGGGCGTTCGAATATCTGTATTCAGTGGCCGTCGACCAAGCTGGAAATCTCTTTACCCTGGAGATTCTGTGTGATCAGATTTTTGAGCTCACACCGGGTGGAGCCTACGTTACGACGACAATCAATCCTGCGATGATTCAACCATCCCAGATTACCCTCGATGCAAGTGACGACGTGTTTATCGGTGGATACGATATTAATAAACTTACCGCCGGCGGCATCCAGACTCAGATCAATACAGTGGGCGCGAGCGATGGCCTCCCGGTCGACGCGGCTGGGACTATTTACGCCACCCGGTACACCGGTGGCGGCGTGGCAGAGTTGCCCGCATCGGGTTATTCAACTTCAATTACATCGCTTGATCCCACTGCTTCGCCTCTCGGAGATTCCGTAGGCTCTGACGGTACCGTTTACGTCGGCAACTATAACGACCTCGACAAAGTAGACCGTTCGCAGGGCGCGATTGCATTCGGGGAGCAGAATGCCGGCGTCACCAGCCCCGAGGAGGAAGTCAGCATCTACAACGGAGGCAACAAACCTCTGACCGTTTCCAACTTCACCCTTAGCGGCGCCGCTTTTGCAATCGTGGCCGCGACCACGAAACGCTGCACAAAAGGTATTGTGATCGCGCCGGGTTCCTACTGTCAGGTTGCCGTTACGATGACTGCGCCGCATGCAGGGGTATTCTCCGGCACCCTCATCTTTACGTCTAATTCCTTGAACACTGCCAGCACGGCGCAAACGGTTGCGCTCTCGGGATTCGTCTACGGAGTCTATGTCACGGCGACGCCAACTGCGTTGGCCTTCGCATCGCAGGTCGTCGGCACAACCAGTGCCGCAAAAACCGTCACGCTCACCAATCGCGGAGACCTCTACGCTGCCATTATCGGCACTCCGGTTTCCAGCAGTCCTGTTTTCAACGTCTCGCTTGGTACCTGCACGACCTCCATTGCGGTGGGTGCGAGCTGCAAGCTCAGCGTAACCTTCACTCCGACCGCGGTGCAGGCTTATAACGGCACCGTAACGGTTCCGGTGGCCAGCGGAGGCGGGGGAACAACGCCCTCGGTAACGTTCACCGTTAGCGGGACAGGAGTTGCCGCGGCGTCGGCTCTGTCAACCGAGCGGTGAGACACAAATCGCGCGGCGATGGTTGACCTTTGTCAGCGTAACCACGGAGAAACACGTGCGCCGTCTTCTCCGGCCAGGATATCCGTAGACGGAATTATTCTGCAATCGCAAAGGGGCGCACTTTTTTTGGCGATGCGGCCAAGATCCCGGCCTCTCTGTGCCGGGCGAACAGCACTATACTCTTCCTTTTTTGAACTCGTGCTCCGTTTCTGGAAGCACATACTTTCGTGCGCTTGGGTTTCGGGTCGCGCTTGAGCCTTCTCTAATTAGAATCGGGCTGTAATTAAGGCCGCCTTATGAGAATTCTGATAGCTGAAGACGATACCGCTTTGGCTGGTTTTGTACGCCAGGGCTTGCAGGGCGAACACTATACCGTGGATGTGGCGGAAGATGGCGAACAGGCGCGCGCCATGGGAAGCGACACGGAATACGATTTGGTGATCCTCGACTTGAATTTGCCGCGCCTCGATGGCGTCGCTGTGCTGCGCCATCTGCGGCTTCGCCGGCCGAGCCTGCCGGTGCTGGTTTTAACCTTGCGCAGCCGGGTTGAAGACCGCGTGCAATGCCTGGACATCGGAGCCGACGATTATCTTCCGAAACCTTTTTCTTTCAGCGAACTTTCCGCCCGCATCCGCGCCCTGCTCCGCCGCAGCCACTTGCCCTCGGAGTCTGTGCTGGCGGTGGAAGACCTGAAACTCGATCGCGTGGAACACCGCGCCGAGCGTGCCGGACGCCGCATCGATCTCACCTCCAAAGAATTCGCCCTTCTCGAATACCTGATGCGCAACAGCGGCCGCCAGGTTTCGCGCGCCATGATCATCGAGCACGTCTGGAACCTGACCTACGACACTGCAACCAACGTGGTTGACGTCTACATTAACTACGCTTCTTCGCAAGTGGATCGGCGAAAAGTCGGGAAACTTTCGCTGGCGATTCAGGTTGCGTTTCAGGAGATGGGAGTTTTTCCCGCGTCCACGACGCAGGTTCCTCTGGATGTAAACAGTCCCATGCCGTTCAGCACGGTGCAGGCGATCGAGAATGTGGAGCGGAGTACGGAGCTGGGGCGCGTTTCGTCGCAGCCTACGGATTCTCTTGCGGGAGCGTCCGAAGAGACAGACCTGGCCACTCTCAAAAGCGAATTGGAACAGGCGCTGCATGGAGAGATTGCGCTGCGCGAAGTATCGATACGCCGCGAGACGGAGGGATTGGTGGTGAGTTTGCGGGAGTTCGGATTTTTCGATAGCGGGTCGGCAACCATTAAACCGCAGGCGCTGCCTGCGCTGGATCGGATCGCCTCAATTCTGGCGATCCGCACCTGCAAATTACGAATCGAAGGACATACGGACAACGTTCCGATTCATACGGCGCTGATCCATTCCAACTGGGAGCTCTCGACAGCGCGGGCCACCAAGCTGATTCAAATCCTAATTGTGCGCCATCGCTTTGCTCCGGAAAGGCTGTCGGCCGCGGGATATGCCGAATATCATCCCGTCACGAGCAATCTGACGGCGCAGGGGAGGGCGCAGAACCGGCGAGTGGACATTGTTATTTTGACCGCGCAGGCGGCGCGAGTTACCTCCAGTGCGTCTTCGACCGCCTTACAAACTTCACCTCCATAAATTCCAAGCTAAAGCGCGTTCGCGGCGGTGCCGATAGAAATCACGGCGGGTGTGTAGTTTTAAACCCGGCGGACGTGCCGAACGTGAGCAGCGAATCTGGAAATTCACAAATACGCGTGCTCGTTGTGGACGATAGCGCCTTCATGCGTACTGCACTCTCACGCATGATCGCCTCCGATTCCGAGCTTTGGGTGGTGGGGACGGCTGCCAACGGGAATGAAGCGCTGCAAAAAATTCCATCTCTTGATCCCAACGTAATTACGCTCGATATCCAGATGCCTGGGATGGATGGGCTGCGAACGCTTCGCCAGATCATGGCGCAATTCCCGCGGCCCGTGATCATGGTGAGTTCGCTCACTTCGTGCGGGGCGGAAGATACGTTGAACGCCCTCGAAGCGGGCGCGTTCGACTATTTGCCAAAGCAGCTTTCGCCCACATCGCTGGATATTACGCATCTGCGCGAGGGCCTGATCGCAAAGATCAAAGCGGCTGCACACTCGCGGCGCTTGCGCGAGCATCCGTTTCCGCCACGCAAGAGTCCCCAATCGGCGGCGATATCGAAACAGCGGCGGTTCCACGCTGCGCCGGCCATTGTCACAGTAGGAATTTCGACTGGAGGGCCGAAGGCGTTGTGCGACATTTTGCCAAGTCTTCCGGCGGATCTAGCGGCGCCGATCGTGATCGTGCAGCATATGCCGGCCGGCTTTACCGAGCCATTTGCCAAGCGGTTAGATAATCTTTGCGCGATTTCCGTTCGCGAGGCAATGCATGGAGAAACGATTCAGCCGGGAATTGTCTATATCGCTCCTGCGGGATCTCAATTGACCGTGGAACGCGGCACCCCGCAAAGTGTAATTCGCCTTTCTGGCACGCCCGAAAATCGGCCGCATATTCCGTCGGTCGATGTGATGATGCAATCGGTGGCTACAGCTTTTGGATCGCTGGCTATGGGAGTGATTATGACGGGGATGGGAAACGATGGGGCGCAGGGAATGCATGCCATTCACCGCGAAGGCGGGCTGACGGTGGGTCAGGACGAGGAGAGTTGCGCGGTTTACGGCATGCCTCGCGTTTGCGCTGAGATGGGTATTTTGGACCGGGTCGTGCCGCTTACGCAGATTCCGCAGGAAATTCTGCTGGCCACGCGTTATCGCAAGATGAGCGTGGGTTAAGCCGACGCTTTTATCTCGAGGGGCTGGCTGTCCAATATCTCGCGCACTTTTCGTAACAGAACATGGAACGAAAAAGGCTTGGCCAGATATTCCTTGCGATACGCGGACAGTTCTTGCGAGTTTAGTTTTTCCGCGTAGCCGCTGATCAGCAGAATGCGCAGATGGGGAGATTTTGCCGCAAGTTCATTCGCCAATTCATGGCCGCTCATTCCGGGCATGATTACATCGGAAATTAACAGGTGGATCGCCGCAAGCTTTTCGCGGGAAATTTCCAAGGCAAAACCCGCGCTTTCTGCGGCTATTACAGTGTAGCCAGCCAATTCGAGCGCCTCGGCGGTTGCCTTACGGACAAATGCTTCGTCTTCGATAAAAAGGATGGTTTCATTTCCGTTCCACTGAATTACTTCTGTGGAAGCAGTGCCGATAATCGTTGCGGGCGAGATGATCGAATCGATCTGGGGTGCAGGTAGCAGTTGGGTGGGCTGGCTGACTTCTTCGACTTTGGGAATGAAACTCAAGTGGTTGTAAGGCTGTCTTTGATAGAGCAGATGAATTGCCATTGTCTTGGGCTAGAGCCATCGGTTTTAGGCAAATAAATTGGCAGATAAATGCGATATCTAGTGATTCAAAAGTGTGGAATAAGCTCGCGCGGCGAAAAGGGATATCCTTTTCGGGAATGCCGCACGCCTTTTGTTCTAGCTTGGGAGACTTGCAATTACCAAAATTATTAAGCCAGCCGGCTGACTATTTGGGGCTGGTCAAGATGGTCTCGTTCGGGTCAAGCAGAAGTTTGTGAGTTCCGGCCGGTGCGGATAAGTGAAATATAGCTTCTGGTCCATCCACAAACACACGCCCCAGCAATACGGGAGTTCTGCCGGAGGTTACAGCATAGATCGGCACGGACGTCACCAAGGTATCGGGTGCGTCTTTTTGTTTTATCACTCCCGTCACTGCGATCCCATTTCCTTTCGCCGCGAATTTAACGTTCTGTAGTTCCAGCTTCGGCAAGGATGTTCCGTTAACCCAGCCGTCGCGGAACCAATCGAGAGAAGATTTTCCTTCGTACCGCAACGTTGTTGGAAGATCTTCGGCGAAGACTTTCAGGAGTTCATCCGTTGTAATGTTTTTTCCGGCATAGCGGTCACGAAGTTTGTGAAGAGAACGTATGAAGGGATCTTCTGTTGGAGCATGCGCCGGATTTTTTCGGGCTTCCTCGCTTGCGGCGTCTTGCAGCATGGAATGCAGCATGTGGAATAGCCAGGTACCACGTCCGTAGCTGATGGCCTGATAGCCTTCGGGAAAATGCGATGAGAGTAGGCGAATTCCCAGAGTGACTGGGCCGGCATCTTTAGGCAGGTTGCCGTTTTTATCTTTTTCGAGCAGATCGTTGCGATATTTTTCCATGATCTGGCGAAAGCCAGTTGGATTTTTCTCCTGGAGAATCATGAGTGCGGAATAATTCGCCAGGCCTTCGGAGAACCACTGATCGCGATAGGTGCTCCAGGTGATCAAATCCCCCCACCACTGGTGTGCCGTTTCGTGGGCCGGGACCTGCTGATCCATGAGTTCGTGCACCGCGTTCATGTGGAGAGCTTGCCGTTCATCCCCCGTGAGGAATGCATAGGAAGATAAGAAAATTAAGCCCGGCCAACCCTGGCTTTCGCGCCCCGGCAGTTGTGTTAGAGCGAGTTTGCTGTAGGGAAATGGACCGAACCGGTCTGCATAATAGCGAATGGCTTGGGCTGTGGTTTCTGCTACGGCGGAGGTGTGGCGCCCCGGCGATGGTGAGAGTGGGGTAAATTCGGCCTGGGGTGAGTTGCGCAGTGACGGGTCGGGATCCGATTGAACTTGCGGAGCAGCGGTGGGGAAATCTCGTTCCACTCCAAGAGTCGCGTAGGTATCCACCGTGACATTTCCTGCTTGCGCGCTACCGCGAACGTACCTGCCAAGATCGAATCCGGCGACGGGTAACGGCCGCTCGGAAACCCAGCGGGTTATTTGATCCTGGCTGGGATTCTTAGCCTCCGTCTTGGGAGGTGTTGGTTTTCCGGTTGCCACCAGCGTCCATCCGGGAGGGTAGTGAAACGTTAGATCGAAATTCGACATGGCGAGTCCGCGGTTGGGATACCAGTTACCGCGGGCCCCTACATAAAGAAGTCCTTTGCCCGCATCCGCCAAAACTTCTCCGCTGTAGACGAAGCGCAGGCTGATCTTTTGTCCTTTTTGTACAGGCTTAGGAAGGATTACGGCGAGGAGATCGTTGCCGCTGCGCGCCAACCGCGTTCCCTCAACGGCGGGATTGTGAATAAACTCTACGGCGCGGCCATCTACCTCCACAGATTGAACCTGAAGAAAGCGCGACAACTCGAAAGCCAGAAAGCGCGATCCATTGTGCATAACTTCTAAATTCAGTTGCACATTCGCATCAAGTTCTTTCGGCGGTTTTACTTGCGCATCGATTACATAACTGCTCGCAATAACTGGATCATTATAGGATTCTGTTTCCGCAGGCGCAGTCTGGAGTGGCGGCGACGAAGCCGCATGGTCTGGTTTTGGGTCATGGGTGGAGAATGAAGTCCAGACGTCGTAATAAATGCTTCCGTCCTCGACGGTTTTGCTTTGACCCGCTTCCACCTGCTCAGCGGCGGCTGAGTCGTGAACGATGTCGAAAATGCCCAAAGTGTTTCCCTGGATACGGGCATGCAGGAAGCGTTGCCTCGAGGGGACAGGTTGCCCATTGTTGCTGCCATATTCCGTGGGAAGCATATCGCTGAATGTCGCCAGCAACGGCATCGCGTCCGCTTGTGCCAGATTGCGCGCGGTTTCGTCCCAGCGCTTAATAAATCCTTGGGCGTCGTCCGGTGCTCGCAGGCCGGGCTGGAGTTCGTTGGCAGTTTGATCGTTGAAGCGGAAGTAGGCAGTGCTGAAACGCTCTTCGAGAATTGCCATTCCGGTGAAGAGGCTCAGTGACTTGCGTTCTACCTCGTTGGGCGGGGCGAGCAGTACCTCTCCATCGCCTTCAAAGAATGCGCCGGTAATTTTGCCGAGAATATCCTGGGTGAAAGCGATGGTTCCGTCTTCGAGCGTGATGTGAATCGCGGGACGGTCGATTGAGCTGTCGCGAACTTTAAAGACGCGGGTGGAGTCGAGCCCTACATTGCTTAATTGCAGATAGAGCGACTCTGCGGGGCTGGATGAATGAGATGGGGTGGGAGCCTGTTGATGGCTTTGTGCGCCCGCGCATGGAAAGAAGAAGCTGCAGACGGCAAGGCATACAACAAATTTGCGCAATGCGTTCGGTACTTTGGTGACGTAGGGATGGGTGCCCACGGTTGTTAGAATGCGCCTGAATGAGGCTTCGTGTCACTATTTTGACGCTTATCTGGATGGTGTTGTTGCCCGTAGCGTTCGCGGACACGATCCATTTGAAGAACGGCCGTACTATCCTCGCCGACCACATCCGGGAAAATGGCAGCCGCTATGAATACGACGTGGGCGACGATATATATGCGATTCCCAAAGCTTCGGTGGAACGGATAGAAGCGGGCGGCATGCCCGCCAGCGCGAATTACTCCGTTGCTGGAAAGAGTGCGGTGGAGCTTCCCACCTTTACTCCGGCAGATAGTCTTGCGACTGCCAGCGATCTTCCCAAGACAATTGTCAAGGACGGAAAAGTTGATACCGATGCGCTGGCTAAACTGGAAGGCAAAGGAAGCGCGGAGCTGAGTGCTACGGCTGATTTTATTGCAGGAAAATTTGAGTTCGATCATGGCAACGTCGATCAGGCGCGCCGTTATTTCGATAGCGCTCTGCGCTTCGAGGCCGAAAACTCCACCGTCCTGATCTATTATGCGGCGCTGTTGGTTCGGACCGGGAACCCATCGCAGGCTCTGAGCTACGCCCAACGGGCTGTGGCTGCGGCGCCGAATTCTCCCGATGCGTACACTGTGCTGGGCTATGCTCAGCAGGCTTGTGACCGCAGCAGCGATGCGGTCACCTCATGGAAACATTCGCTCGAATTGCGTCCTGATGCCACCGTACGGCAATATCTGGCCAAGGCGCAGCGTGAGCAGAGCGCCGAAACTGATTTCGCGCAGCGCGAAAGCAGCCACTTTGTGTTGCACTATGAGGGCAAGCAGACTTCCGAGGCATTTCGTGAGCAAATCCTGGCCGCGCTGGAATCCGATTACGATGACCTGGCTCGCGATTTGGGAACGCCACCCCACGACAATATTTTGGTGACGCTTTATACCGAGCAGGCTTTTTTTGACGTTACACGCGCGCCCTCGTGGACGGGAGCGCTGAACGATGGCAAGCTGCGAATCCCGGTCAATGGCCTCAGCGCACTTACGCCCGATCTGGCGCGGGTTTTGAAACATGAATTGGCGCACTCATTCATTAACCAGATTTCAGCGGGGCGCTGTCCACCCTGGCTCCATGAAGGAATTGCCCAATTGCTCGAACCCAAGTCGTTGGGTAGCGATGGGCACCTGTTGGCGCAGCTTTTCAAGTCGCAACGAAACATCCAGCTGAATGTGCTTGAGGGTAGCTTCATGCGCTTCTCCGGCGTGGAAGCTACTGTGGCCTACGCCGAGTCGCTGGCGGCCGTTTCGTATATGAATGACACTTACGGGATGAGTGATATCCAAAGAATTCTCCAGCGGCTGAGCGAAGGAAGCTCAACCGAGGCAGCTCTGCGGGCGACCATCCATTCCGATTACGGCCAGTTGGAGGCCGATCTGGCGAAGTACCTTAGCGATAAATATGGGGAGTAACACGATGCGTTCCCGTTAAGAAACATGTCATTTGCGCCGCCCAAAGGCTTATGCTAGCTTCGGGGTTTAACCTTCGCGCAGTTTCTGCTTTGGATGTGCTCCCTCTTTCAATCTCGTGCGCCTGAGCCAACGCCTGCGGTTGAGCCTACTGCCAGCGAATTTCCCAAAATTCAAGGCGCGGAAATTGCCGCTACAACTTACGGCAAACGAGCCGCGGGGGACTTCTACGAATCTTTGCGGGTAGGCCCAGAGCGGGTGTTATTTGGACTACTTGATGTCGCTGGCCGGCGAGAGAGTAATCAGCCAGTCCTTTCCGCGGCACAAACAATGTTTAGAACGGTGGGGCTCGAACTTTTTTCGGGCGCCGATTTTAATGAAGCGGAAGCCATGACCGAACTTTGCCTGCGGTTGAATCGCGGGCTGATGGAGGTTGCGGGGGGAGTGATTTCCTGCCCGGGATTTATCGGTTGCTATCACGAAAAGTTCGGTACGCTGTGCTACACGAATGCCGGACACACGCCAGGATTACTCCGCGACAGCACGGGTGTTACGGAACTTGCTTCTACGGGGCTGCCGCTTGGCCTTTTCTCCCACGCCACCAGTGAATCGCCTACCGTCGGGTTGGAAAAAGGTTCGGCGCTGCTGCTGGTTTCGCGAGGCGTGGTAGAGGGCAGGTGCAAGAGCGATAAAGAAGAAGATTTGGAGTATGGTCTGGAACGAGTCAAGGAACATCTGCGCAACGATCCTTCGCGGAGCGCGCAGGCGATTTGCGCTTCGGTGCTGACTTCGGTCGGTGAGTTCACCTGCGAACCGATCGTGCCCGATGATATGACGGCGTTGACGTTTGTGAGGAATGTATAGTCTACAAATTGTTTCACCCCTCAATGGCGCGGTTTTGGCTCGTTTTGCCACCCAACTAAGTAGTAAAATAAACCGAATCGGCCTTAGCCCACACTTTCGCCGCAAGCCTGGCAGCGTGGCGGCCCACCCAAAATTTATGAAAAGAATATTGTCGGTACTCATCGGGATGGCTTGTTTCTCCAGCCTTGTCTCGGCGCAGGTTGTGGAAGAGATTGTGGCGCGCGTGAACAGCCAGATCATCACGCTTTCGGAGTTTCAGCGCAGCAAAGATCAGCTTCGCGACGATGTCAAGCAGCAGGATGCTGCGAATGCGGACAAGGTATTTACCGACAAGGAAAAAGATGTTCTGCGCGACCTGATTGACCTGCAACTGCTGTTGGAAAAGGCCAAAGACCTGGGGATTACCGGCGACACGGATTTGGTGAAACGTCTCGACCAGATGCGCAAAGAAATGAAGCTGGAAACCATGGAGGACCTGGAAAAGGCTGCATCCGCGCAGGGCATTTCCTATGAAGATTTCAAACAGAACATGCGCAACCAGATCGTGCGCGAGAGGGTTATTGGCGAAGAGGTTGGCTCGCACCTGCTCGTCACGACTGACGAGCAGCACAAGTTTTACGAGGAGCACAAGAGTGAGATGGAGCAGCCGGAGTCGATTCGTCTGAGCGAAATATTGATTGCTCCGGAGAAGCCGGCGGATAAACCTGCGGCTTCAAGCGCCAATGCCAGTAATACGCCAGGTCAGGACGCCACCACGGATGAAGCCGCCAAGCAAGCGGCCGAGAACGCAGCTCTGGCTGCGGCCGAGACTAAGGCCAACGACCTGCTGAAACAGATTCGTGCGGGTACAAGCTTCGATGATATCGCCAAGAAAAATTCGTCGGGTCCGTCGGCGGCGCAGGGCGGCGATCTGGGCGTGTTCAAGCGCGGGACGCTGGCCAAGGAACTCGAGGATAAAACGTTCGCTATGAAGTCGGGTGAGGTGACGGATGTAGTCCGGACCAAGCAGGGCTATGTGATTTTGAAGGTTACGGATCATCAGGTGGCAGGTATTCCGCCGTTTAAAGAGGTCACGTCGAAAATTCAGGACGCTTTGTATTACGAGAAACTGCAACCGGCGTTGCGCGCGTATCTGACCAAGCTCCGTGAAGACGCTTACATCGATATCAAGGATGGTTACGTCGATTCCGGCGCCAGCCCGAACGAAACCAAGCCGATAGAAACCAGCAGCGCAAAGGAGAACGACGCCAAGAATCTGAAGAAGAAGAAAAAGAAGGTTCTGGGCGTGCTCTAGGCTCGCGTTCAAACCGCGCGCTTGCGTTCTGATTTACACTCATTGGGAGAATGAAGGATTTCTACATCAGCGAGTGCCTGCACTACGAAAACAAGATCATCACTTCCACTTTTGTAGTCGTTGCCAAACAAATCAAGCCTAAGAAAACCGGCGAGCCATATCTTGCCCTAACTCTCGGCGACCGCGGTGGGCAGCTCGATGCCAAAATGTGGGATAACGTGGAAGAGGTCTTGAACGTTTTCGAGCAGGATGATTTTCTCAAGATCAAAGGGTTGGTGAATAAGTATAAGAACCGTTTTCAGCTGACCATCCACAAATTGCGCAAGCTGGGCGATACGGAAATTGAATTCGCCGACTACCTTCCAAAGACCACCAAAAACATTGACGAACTGTGGCAGACGCTGACGGATTTCGTTGCTTCATTCCAGGACGCCCATCTCAAAGCGCTGGTGCAGGCTTTCATGGCTGACGCGGAGATTGCTGCCGCGTATCGAAACGCACCGGCCGCCAAAACGCTGCACCATGCTTATATTGGCGGGCTCCTCGATCATGTGGTGTCACTTTTTCGTTCATGCGATCTGATCTGCAGGAATTATCCGCAAGTTAATCGCGATCTGCTGCTCACCGGCGTTTTTCTGCATGACATCGGCAAGATTCACGAACTTGCATACAATCGCTCGTTTTCCTATACCACACGCGGGCAGTTGCTAGGTCACATGGTAATTGAGCTGGAAATGTTGCAGGCCAAGCTGGCGCTGGTGCCAGATTTTCCCGCGGGTCTCAAGACTCTGCTGGAGCACTTAATCATCAGCCATCACGGGCAATATGAATTTGGTTCGCCGAAGCTGCCCATGTTTCCCGAGGCGCTGCTGCTGCACTACATGGATGATCTGGATTCGAAGATGGAAGCCATGCGCGCTCACTTCGAACGCGAGGCTGATATGGAGAGTCCATGGACAAGTTTTAATGCATCGCTGGGTCGGCCTTTATTAAATAGCGCAAAGTTTCTTGCGCCGAAGAATATCGCACGCACGGAAAGTCCTTCTGCGGCGGGAGAGACGGAAGCGCCTCCTGAATCCGATGACAAAGCTCATGTGCTTCCAGAATTGAAGCCTTAAAGTTCCCGCTCGATAAGCCCGATCACATATGCTCGATTTCCGCGAATTCGAAGTTCTTTCCTTTGATTGTTACGGGACACTCATCAATTGGGAAGAGGGAATTCTTCATTGCCTGCGGCGTATTCTTGCCGCTCATGGCAAAGATGTAGACGCTGCCGCGTTGTTACAGCTATATGGGGATTTTGAAGCGAGAGCGGAGCAAGGGAGGTTTATTTGTTATCGAGAGGTCTTGCAGTCTGTTGTGCGACAGTTTGGAAAGCAATTTGATTTCGAACCTACGGAACAGGAAGTCCACTCATTGCCCGAGTCGTTGCAAAACTGGAAACCGTGGTCTGACACCACGGCTGCGCTTCGGCGGCTTCATAGTCGCTTTCGGCTGGCTATCATTTCTAACGTAGATGATGATCTTTTTGCCGCCACGCAACCGCAACTGGGAATCGAATTTGATCAGATCATGACGGCGCAACAGGCTGAAGCTTATAAACCGTCATTGAAAATTTTTGAATTCGCGTTACGCCGTATTGGCGTTCCCGCGCAACGCGTGTTGCACGTGGGGCAAAGCATCTACCATGACGTGATTCCAGCCCAGTCTCTCGGGCTGGCGACTGTCTGGGTGAATCGTCCATCGGCGAGAAAGGGAGTGGGCGCTGTTCGCGCTGCTGAGGGGCACCCGGACTTGGAAGTTTCCAGCGTGGCCGAACTGGCCGATTACGTGATGTCCTAGCTGAAACCGCCTGGAAACGGCGAACATTACCGCAAACGCTAAAAGCCCACCGGAATCTTTACCAGTCTTTTCTGAATCGCCCACATCACAAGCCCGGCTTTGTTGTGGATGTTGAGCTTGCGCATCAGATTGAACTTGTGCGCGTCTACTGTTTTGCTGCTCAGGCCCAAATCGGTGGCTGCCGCGCGCACAGTTTTTCCTTCAGCCAGCAACTTTAAAACTTCTTTCTCGCGAGCGGTCAGCGGGCGTCCCGCTGCGGGCGATGCGGCATGGTCCGAATTCTCGTGCAACCGTGATTTCCAATCCGATCTGCCGCATACATCCCGGACCATCTTTACAATCTCTTCCATGGGTGTTTGCTTCGCATAAGAGTCTTCTGTTCCATCCCCTTCGCCAAAAATCGAACTGGCGCGTCCATTTTTATTCAGGAAAACTAATTTCGTATGAGGAGACTCGTGGGCGAAAAGCAACTCGGCTTCAGGCGCAGATAAGCCAAACATAGAAGCATCAGCGATGACGACATCTGGGCGTGATTCGAGAATGATTCGTAACGACCCGGCTAAATTTCCAGCTTCGCCTACGAACTCAAGGTCGGGCTCATCTTCCAATAAACGCCTTAGACCTTGACGCAACAATAGGTGCTCATGCACCAGCACGCAGCGGATTTTCCTGCTCGATATTTCGTTTTGCACCTGTGCGGGGGGCACACAGATCCTCCTATGTTAGTTTGGCCAGAAATTCTGCGAGTGACGCGAACCGGTGAAAAGAGTGTTGCCGAAGAAACTCAAAGCTACAGAAGCCTCATTGTAGCAGCCATATCAGCCTGTTTACTTCAAATTCTTAAAATTTCCATATTTAGAAATCAGTGCTCTGAAGTTCTTTCGCGCCAGGACTCCAAAGATGCGCCGCATCAGGTAAAATCGACCGTTTATGCTGCGTTACTTCACAGCGGGAGAGTCTCACGGCGAAGCTCTCGTCGCTTTTCTTTCGGGTTTGCCGGCGGGGCTTAAAGTCGATCAGTCATTTGTCGATCGGGAATTGTGGCGGCGGCAGCAAGGGTATGGCCGCGGCGGGCGAATGAAGATTGAGCGGGACACCGCCCATATTCTTTCCGGCGTACGCCATGGCATGACGATTGGCTCTCCGATTTCTTTGCAGCTCGAAAACAAAGACTGGAAAAACTGGCAGGAATCTTTGCCGGTGAGTGAAGGCGATCCGCAGCGCCATAAGCGGGTAGCGTCGCCGCGGCCGGGACACGCCGATTTGGCGGGCGCTCTGAAATACAATTTCCCCGAGGCGCGGTATGTTTTGGAACGGGCCTCAGCGCGGGAATCGGCAGCGCGAGTCGCGGTTGGCGCGATAGCGAAGGTATTTTTGCGCGAATTGGGCATCGAGGTTTTGAGTCACGTGGTTGCCGTAGGCCAGGTGGCGATAAAAGATAATGTTCCATGGGAGCGAATTAACGATCTTTATAGTCAGAAAGAAGTTTTGCTGAATTGCGCCGATCCGGAAATTCAGCAACTAATGAAAGCGGAAGTCGATAAAGTTCTTAGGACCGGGGATTCTCTTGGGGGAGTTTTTGAAGTAGTTGGGTATGGAGTGCCGCCGGGGTTGGGAACTTATGTGCAATGGGATGAGCGTTTGGATGCCTTGCTGGCCTCCGCGGTGATGTCATTGCAGGCTGTGAAGGCGGTTGAGATTGGGACTGGAATCGCGGCTGCAACTTCGCCTGGGTCCGCCGTGCATGATGAAATCGGCTATGGCGAGAAGGCGAATTTCACCGGATTCACCCGCGCCAGCAATAATGCCGGCGGAATTGAGGGTGGAGTTTCCAATGGGGAAGAGATTCGCGTGCGGGGTTATTTGAAGCCGATCTCAACTTTGCGGCGGCCTCTGCAATCCGTGGATTTTTCCACGCGCGAAGCGGTGAGTGCTGCGTATGAGCGCTCTGATGTTTGCGTGGTGCCGGCCGCGGGAGTAGCAGCCGAGGCGATGGTCGCGCTCACTTTGGCTCGCTGTGCTCTCGAGAAATTTGGCGGCGATTCCATGGGAGAAATTTTGCGTAACTTCCACGGTTACCGCCAACAACTGGAAAACTATTAAATGATGATTTATCCCATCGTAAAATTTGGAAACCCCGTACTCGACAAGCCTGCCGAAAAAGTAACGGTTTTCGACGAAGAACTGAAAAAGCTGATCGAGGACATGTTCGAATCGATGTATGCGGCGCGTGGCGTCGGGCTGGCCGCGCCGCAGATTGGAATCTCGCGCCGCATCGCAGTGGTGGACGTGACTTTTAAGGAAGATCCGAATGCGCAGCTGGTGCTTATCAATCCTGAAATCCTTCACAAAGAAGGGCGGCACTCGCAGAGTGAAGGCTGCCTGAGCATCCCGGATTTTCGCGAAAACGTAAGCCGCGCCAAGGTCGTGACCATTCGGGCGCAGGATGTGGAAGGCAAAATTTTTGAGAAGACTGGCGATGACTTGTTGGCGCGTGCCTTCCAGCACGAAACCGATCATTTGAACGGTAAGCTTTATATCAGCCACATCAGTGCTATCAAACGCGACTTGATTAAGCGCAAAATTAAAAAGCTGGTAAAAGCAGGCGAGTGGTAGAAGCGATTTGTAATCAAGTAATCGTCGCAGAGAATGCCCTTTAATGAAGACCCCCAATTATCCTGTGGTCCAGTTACGTAATTCTTAAATGCCCTCCCCTCTCAATCTGGTTTTTTGCGGGACGCCGGCTTTTGCTGTACCGACATTGGAGAGGCTCGTCGAGGCCGGATTTCATTTTCAGCTTGTGGTCACGCAACCGGACCGGCCGAAGGGACGCGGGCTGGAGCTTGCTTATTCTCCGGTAAAGCAATGCGCCTTGAAATACAAATTGTCCGTCGTTCAACCACAAAGCATCAAAAATAACGCCGAATTCCGGACGCAACTTAGCGAACTCAAGCCGGATGCAATCGTTGTGGTGGGTTATGGCCGGATCATTCCGCAGTGGATGCTCGATCTACCGCTGCTGGGGAATATCAATTTGCACGCTTCGTTGTTGCCGAAATATCGAGGGGCCGCGCCGATTCAATGGGCAATTGCGCTCGGCGAAACTGTAACCGGTGTCACCACGATGAAGATTGATGCCGGACTCGACACTGGCGATATTCTCTTGCAGCAAGAAGTCTCGATTGATTCCGCCGACACGGCGGAAACGTTATCGCCGAAGCTGGCTAAGGTGGGAGCCGATCTCATGGTGGCCACTTTGCGCGACTTGCAGGCCGGAGCGGTTCATCCTCGACAGCAGGATAATTCTCAGGCAAGGCTCGCGCCAATTTTGAAGAAGGAAGATGGGTGGATCGATTTTTCCCGCTCTGCGGCTGAAATTGTGAACCGATTGCGCGGTTTTCAACCCTGGCCCGGCGCATTTAGCAAATTTCGCGGGAAGAATTTGCAGGTGTGGCGGGCATCGGCGGTGGATCACGCAACTCCCGAGGCGGAATTGAAAATTGAGAGTGACCGTTTTTTTGTGGGAAGCGGCCGGGATACGTGCCTGGAAATTTTCGAATTACAGATGGAAGGGAAAAAGCGAACCTTTGCGCCGGATTTTATTCGCGGGTACCGTCCTTTGAGTGGCGAGAAGCTTGGGACTTAGGTGCGAACGAATTTCTCCCCAGATCGTGGATGTTAATTAATACTTGTCTACGGTGAAAGTAAACGGTCGAGGCTCGAAAGTTTCGCCCGCTCGCGCGGCTGCTTTCGACATTCTGCTTCGCGTCGAGCGCGAGTCTTCCTACGCATCCGAATTACTGCATTCGCGAACTTACACCTCGCTTACGATAGCCGATCATTCTTTGGCGACTGAACTGGTGATGGGAGTTCTGCGCTGGAGAGCACTGCTCGACTTGTGGATAGCCGAAAGCTCGTCGCAAGCACTGGCCAAGCTTGATCTTGAGATTTTGATTGCTCTGCGGCTTGCGCTGTATCAACTCCGGTATCTCGATCGAATCCCCGCGCACGCGGCGATCAATGAGAGCGTGGAATTGGTCAAGCGAGCGCGCAAGCGTTCGGCAGCATCATTCGTAAACGCGGTTTTGCGAAAGCTTGCGGCGGTTGCTATTGATACCCCTCCTCTATCGGAAGTAACTTCCGTGGAGAAACTTGCCGTCTATAGTGCGACCCCGCCGTGGCTGGTGGGACGATGGTTTGAGAATTATGGCAGCGAAGCGGCGCGGGAGATTTGCCAGTACAACCAATCTGTTCCTTCTACTGCGATCCGGCTTCGTCATCCTGACACAGAGAATAGGCTACGCGCCGAGGGAATTGAGCTTGTTCCGGGAGCTTTTCTTGCTTCGGCTCGGCGCGTTACTGGTGGTGATATTACAAAGACCGCCGCGTTTCGATCAGGCTTATGCGTGGTTCAGGATGAGGCTTCGCAACTGGTGGCTGCCCTGGTTGGCACGGGGCAACGCGTGCTCGATTGTTGCGCAGCTCCGGGTGGAAAAACTTTAGTTATGGCCGATCGCAATCCCGGCGCAAAAATTACAGCTATCGATTTTCATCTTCATCGGGCGCGGCTGCTGAGGAAATTGACGCTTGTGTCGAACTCAGAGGCTCTGGAAGAAGGCCAGATCGATGTCGTTGCTGCGGATGCGCGAAACCTGCCGTTTTCAGTAAAATTCGATCGCGTTCTGGCTGATGTGCCATGCTCGGGCACTGGAACGTTTGCGCGCAATCCAGAGATCAAATGGCGGCTCAAGCGTGATGATCTCATCGAATTGCAAACGCGGCAAATCGCAATTCTTCGTTCCGCCATGGCGCAGGTTCGCGACGGTGGCCGCGTCGTGTATTCCACTTGTTCACTGGAGCGAGAGGAGAATGAAGATGTAGTCGAAAAAGCGTTGGCCGAGGAACCTTCGTTTCGCTTGATGAACTGCGGAATTGAGCTGCAACGGCTTCAAGGTGAAGGCGAGCTTATTCCATCAAAATCTTTTTCTCTCACCCGCGGATCTTATCTGCGCACATTACCAGGAATTCATCCGTGTGATGGCTTCTTCGCCGCTATTTTAGAAAAAACCTAAATCGCACCTCGGGCGAGCGCTGATCCGCACAGATTTTATTACCGAACTTCAAAGTTCATTGTCGCGCCGATTAGAACTTTCTGTCCCGCAGGCGGATTCTGGACTGCGATGATGCTGGCTGGCGAGGATTGAGGCGGGGTGATTGGGGCTTGAGGAATTGGGTTTGGCGGTGCAGTACTTATTGGCTGTGCCGGAGCGATGGCCACATTTCCGAGTTTGAATCCAGCATCCTGTAGCGTGCGGCTGACGACGCCGAGAGACTGCCCAACAAAATTTGGCATGACATAAGCTGGCGGATCGGCTGCGATGCTGATCAGTAAATTGGTTTTTGGCGCGGCCACGCTATTTGCGTTCGCAGGCGGACTTTGCGCCAGCACTTCATCGGCTGCCGTTCCCGCGAACTGCATTTCCGCTGTCGAAGCCAAATCCAGCCCTCGGCGGCGAATATTCCATTCAGCGGCGCGCTCGCTTTGATTTGTAACGTCTGGAATCGCTACGCGCTGTGGGCCCATACTTTCAGCTACGCGCACTTGCCAGCCTCGGCGTACCTTTGCCCCCGGCAAGGGCAGTTGCGTCATAATGCGTCCCTCGGGAATTTGTGGACTGTAATATTGGCGCTCCACCTCTAACTGGAGTCCGAGGTTCGCGACCACGCGCCCAGCTTCGGCGGGAGTGAGTCCGATCATCGCAGGCACCACCACCTCCTGGCCGTGAATGGCGAATCTCATCGCGGTCAACGCTGACACCAGCGTTACCACGATCAGAGTCAAGGCGAGTATCGCGAAACGAAAGAACGATTTCATAGCGACGATTTAATAATTAAAGAGAGCCTGAGTTTGTGCCCCTAAGAATTCTAGTGCGTTTCATCGATGCCCGGTGTGGAATCTGGTGTGTCCACTTTCTGCGCTATGGCTGAAGGCATTTCGGGCGCGGGCTGAAATTGTCCCGGATCTTTTCCCGCCATAGCGCTACTCATGAAATTCATCCAGATTGGCAGCGCAGCATGGGCGCCCGTTTCTTTTGCGCCCAGAGATCTTTTTTCGTCGAATCCAACCCAAACGCCGCATGTGACCGCTGGCGAAAATCCCACGAACCAGGCATCGGTGAAGTCGTTCGTGGTGCCTGTTTTCCCGGCAACTGGGAAAGGCATTTTGGCCGCTGCGATTCCCGTACCGTGCAGGACGACTTCGCGCAACATGCCTGTCATGATTCGCGCAGTGCGAGCGCCGACCACATCTTTCACCTCAGGATAATCTTCTTCCAGAACGCGGCCTTCGTAGTCAGTGACTCGAGTGATGTAGCGTGGAGTGACGCGGACGCCATCGTTGGGAAAGACACTGTATGCGGAAGTCTGCTCCATGAGCGTAATTTCCGCCGAACCCAGAGCCACCGGCAAATAGGGCGGAAGCTTGGCCGTGATTCCGAATCGCTCGGCGTAGTCGATCACATTTTTGATGCCGACTTTATTTGCCAACTTCAACGCTGGAATATTCCGCGATTGTGCCAGGGCTCGCCGCAGCGTGATGATGCCTTCAAATTTTTCATCGTAATTGTGCGGAGAATAGGGGCCGGAAGCGGTTTCGAAGGTGATTGGCTCATCCAGAATAGTGTCGTCCGGATTCCCACCCTTGTCGATTACAGTGGTGTAGACGTAGGGTTTGAAGGACGATCCCACTTGCCGCAGAGCCTGGGTCGCGCGATCGAACTTCGATTCGCTGAAGTCTCGCCCGCCGACCATCGCTTTGATTCCTCCAGTTGTGTTATCGATGGCCACCAGAGCACCTTCCGCTCCTGAATCCTGTTCCAGACTCACGCGGGCTGCACCGTTTGGGTTCAGAGAAACAATTTTTACGTAGCAGACGTCGCCAGCGCGCAATAAATTCTGAATTTTGCCTAGCGTCCAGGCTACGTCAGACTGACTCATGGCAGCGGAGTAGCGGCCGAATTTCACCGTGGCAATGCCGATGCCGGATGAGGTCACGAGGGCGTGAACGTATCCTCCCACTTCCGGTTCGTCATCCCAATCGGGATGATCGTACTTGTCTATCGCGTTCCCCTCGGTTACCACATTTTCCAAATGGCCTTTCCATCCATGACGGCGTTCGTAAGCGGCCAATCCATCTAAGACCGCCTGATTGGCCGCTTTCTGCATATCGACATCAAGCGAGGTATAGACTTTCAGTCCGCCTTCGTGGACCTGATCGGTTCCGTATTTATTCTCGAGATAGCGGCGTATTTCTTCGACAAAATAAGGCGCGAGAGAGTTGGGATCGTGCTGGAGGTGCAGGCCAATCGGCGCAGAACGCGCGTCAGTCGCTTGCGCTGCAGTGATTTTTCCGTCTTCCAGCATGGAATTGATGACAAGGTTGCGGCGCTTTGCCGCGCGATCGGGATGGTTGATCGGAGAATAAACACCCGGACCCTTCGGTATGCCGGCCAACAAGGCGGCTTCCGCCAGAGTGAGTTTCCGCGCAGGCTTGCCAAAGTAAAACTCTGAAGCAGCCTCAAAGCCGTAGGCGCCGTGGCCGAGGAAAATCTGATTGGCATAAAGGGTGAAGATTTGCGGCTTGGTAAACCGGCGCTCGATCTGGATCGCCAGCAGCGTCTCTTGCACTTTGCGATGGAATGAGCGGTCGGGGGAAAGAAAAAGATTGCGGGCCAGTTGCATCGTCAACGTGGATGCGCCCTGCACTTTGCCGCCGGATTCGACATCTCGATAGGCCGCGCCAATGATACGCCAGAAGTTGATGCCTGAATGCCGGTAGAAATCCTTGTCTTCGATGGAGACCAGAGCATCGCGAAGCACGGGCGCGAAGTCATCGTATCCCGCAACGACGCGCCGCTGGAGCGCGAATGAGCCGATGACTCGGCCATTATCGTCATAAAGCTCGGTAATTGAACTTGGACGATAGGCTTCAAGGGCTTCCACCTGGGGCAGATCGGTAGTGTAGACAAGTAGCAGGCCGGCAGTCGCTCCCACCAGGGCGGAAATCAGCACGAGGAGGCCGAATAGCACACGGCCTACCAGCTTCCGTCCGGCAATCTCCACCGGAGGAAGATCTTCATAAAGCGATTTCATGGCGAGATGAACTCAGGATAGCAGGCGCGTAAATAGATTCGATAGCGCGAGCGTATGCCAGAAGTAACCGGTTTGAGATGGCAAAAAACAAATCGCGCATCCTGAGATGCGCGATTGCATTGCAATTTCAAAATGGCTAGCTCGTACGGCTCTTCAATACCTCGACCGCCTTGTGCAGTTGATCGTCCTGCATGCTCTTTGGTTTGGATTCGGGCTCGGTTGTCGCGGGCTCCTGCTCTTCATCGTCGTCGGAGATCACGCCATCGGTATCGTCGGCTACGAGAACGTTGGGAGTCACCGAATTATCCTGGATGGCTTTGCCGCTCGGCGAATAATATTTAGCTACTGAAAGAATCAGCGCGCCTCCATCGGGTAGATCGATTGTCTTTTGCACCGATCCGTCGCCGAAAGTCTTATCGCCGACCACATCGCCGCGGGCATTTTCCAGAATGGCTGCCGCCACCACTTCACCCGCTCCCGCTGTCCCCTTGTTTACCAGCACCGCAACAGGAAGCGAGGTGATGGTTTTGGCGGGGTCAGCGTTAAATGCCTCGCGAGGATATTTTTGGCCTTGCAGATAAGTGATCGTGCCGTGGTTCAGGAAAAGATTTGCGGTTGCGACGCCTTCGCTTTCGTCACCTTCGGAAGTGTTACGCAGATCGAGAATCAGTTTCTTCGCGCCCGATTTCTCCAGAGATTTGATCTTGACGGCGATTTCCTGCGCTTTGCCTTTAGTCAGAGTGTCGACTTTTACGTAGCCGATGCCATCTTCCATCATTTTGTCGGTCGTGGGTGGAATGTTGATGATGTCGCGAGAGATCGCCATTTTCTGCGGCTCGGCCTTGCGGGCGCGCACCACCGAAACATTCACTGTCGATCCAGGTACGCCAGAAAGAGCGCCACGGATCTCCGGCAGAGACATGTCCCGTGTGCTTTGGCCTTCAATCGATTCGAAGATATCGGTGGCCTCGATGCCAGCTTTTTCCGCCGGAGATCCCGGCAGGACGGAAACTACATCGGCATAGCCAAAGCGCTTGGAAACGGTTGCGCCGATTTCGCCTTTGGCCTCAGTCTTGTGGGCCTTGAACGCTTTATACGCCGCGGGCGACAAATAGCTGGAGTTCGGATCGAGAGACTCCACCAGGCCGTGCAGGGCGCCGTCGGTGACTTTTGGGATGTTGGGGTCTTCCACGTACTCGCTTTGCACACGCGAGAGAACCTCGCTGTAGACCTGCATCTGCCGGTACGAACCGTCATTGGATGAGGCGTGTACCCCGCCCAGCGAACCAACTACTACGAATAGCAATACAGTAAAGGACGAAACCAGGATCGCAGCTTTAGTTTTCATGGACATCGATTTTTCGCTTCTGGAAGAGCAGTCACTTCCTTGGAGAACTTGTACCCAATTATATCTTGTAGATGCCGCTTTTCGTCTGGCCGCTGTATAGGGTGGACGTCCGGCGGTAACCTACCAGTAAATTGGGCTCGGCCTCAAATATTAAGACGGTGCAAAGACCGGATCGTTATCCGGTTCCTCATGCTGGGGGCTTGAAATTCAGCGTAATTACAGTCTGTACCGAGACAGGGCGGCCATTCAACAGGTAAGGCTTGAAATGCCATTGCTTTACCGCGTCAATGGCGGCGCGGGCGAAGACCAGCGAGCCCTGTAAAAACTTGGCGTCCTCTACGGTGCCGTCGTGCCCAATCAATACCTGTAACGCCACGCTGCCCTTCTGTTGGTTGGCCTTTGCCGCTTCTGGGTACCCCGCCTCGACGGACTGGGTAAGTAAGTTCCACGCTTCAGATTCGGGGAGATTTACCGGCTCAATCGAAGACAAGGCTGCCTCAACAGGCTTGGCGCCGCTGGCTTCCGGAGTCATGGAAGCTGTCTGCGATTTAAGGCTCGATGGAATCGACGTGTTGCTTGCGGGAGGGGCTGAATGCGTTGGAGCAGAGGGCACTGGCGCCTCTGAAGTTTGTTGGTGTGCAGGAGCTGGTTCTGGCACGGGCGTGGGTTGTGACTGAACAAACGGAGGGGGCGCAACGGTTTGGCCCGGAGCGGGTGTGGGCTGGTCTTTGGCGGGGCTTTCCGCAATTTGCGGTTGTCCGTTTTGCCCGCTTTGGGCTTGGTCTATCGCGTTGTCGCCGGCAGTCATCTGCGTAGTTCCGGTGTCGGATCCCTTCGGTGTTTTCGCGGTGGGATCGATTACGGGAACTACGTGAATCTCCGAAGGATCGGTAGTGGCATCGGGGATGGTTGTATTGGCTGGAAGCTTGTATTCGTCTCCCGCCGGACCGAAGGTTTCGTGTTCCGTCACAGCCTGTGGAGTCGGCACGGGGCGGGGGTTTAACCAAGTTTCGGCAGCATGCAATGTGTTCCGATAAATGATAGGCAGTTTGTTGCGGCTTTGGGGCGCGGCGGCCAGAACAACGCATGCAAGGAAAAAACCCGCCAGCAAGAAAATTTTGCCGGAAAAGCGACGTTCCTCCGGCACGGTTTCTGCTTCTTTGCTTGCATCACCCTCCATATAGGCGAAAAGAGCGGCTTCATGGCTCGCATCTGCCGGAGATTTTTTCGCTACGGGGGGCGGCGGGGCTGGAACGCCATCCGAACTCATGTCTCCGTACGCGAGCAACTCGCTTTGTGAAGCGGAGGCCGCTGGTGGTTGCGGCGCCGATTTTGTCAGCCGGGCTTGCACCGATGCCCATCCGGCGAGCGCTTTCTGCGGTTCCGCTGGTTCTGAGGCAGGGCTTTCTGTTACCGCAGAAGCCATGGGCTCCAATTCGGTAAGGGCATCGATTTCCGAAGGCGCAACCTTCTCCAGCGATTTTTGCACTTCGCATTCGGTATCGAATTGCGCGCCGGGATTGGAGCTTGGAGTTTGCAGGAATTCTCCGGCGCGGAAGGTTTTTTCCGAGGGCTGCGTTTGTATGGACAGCGGCACGGAAGCGGGAGCTGCGCTGGCAGCCGCGGCCATTGCGGAAAGTACTGGTGTGGCCGGTGGCGCGGAATCAATTGCGGCAGGTGCTGCGGTGATCGGCTGCTTGGAGCGAAGCAATTCGCAGGCCGTGCTGAGCGTGTCCCGCACCTGCTCCAGGCGAATCGGCTTCAACAAAACTGAATTGGCTCCGGCTTTTAATGCTTCCGGTAGTTTGGCATCGTCGCTTACGATGGCAAGGCTGAGCGGGCGATGCGCCGCTTTTTGATCCCGTGCTGTCTTCAACAGGAATGCCGCTTCCGGCTGGTCGTCCCAGTCGGTGATTACGATCTGAAACATCTGCGTGGTGACCCTTTCCACCGCGTCTACCGCGCTGGGGCAGTATTCTCCCTCGATTCCGAGATCGGCCAGCGCCTGCCAGATGGGCTGGACCATCCCCTCATTGGACGAAAATAGGAGGCAGCGTAAGGGCATCCTATGCCAGACTAGGCAGCCTAGGTAACAAGGGCAAGTTACCGAGGTTGGATGTGGTTCCATAGCCGGAGTGACTGAGTCACCCCAGTCGTACATGTCCTGCGAAGCGCGAAGAGGCGGCCGCACGAAGTGGCGGCTTACACAGCCGCGTGGGTTAGAATGCTGGGTCGTTTCCCATCTAAAAGCTTATGCAGACTGCGGATGTCGTAATCATCGGCGGCGGAATCGTCGGTTCGAGTATTGCTTATCACTTGACGGCGAATGGCTGCCGCAATGTTTTGGTCATCGAGCGGGAGTCCGCGCAAGGAAAGGGATCGACGGGAAAAAGCATGGGCGGGGTTCGGGCGCAGTTTTCGACTCCGGTCAGTATTCAGATGTCGTTGTATTCGATTCCGTTTTACGCGAGTTTTGAAGAACGTCTCGGTTATCCCTGCGACTACCGTCCGCAAGGCTATTTATTTTGCGCGACCAGCGACCCGCACATGGCGTACTTGCGCGCGAATTATGCGCAGCAAGTGAAGATGGGATTGAAAAGCGTTCGCCTGATGCAGGGCGGCGAAATTCGCGGTATGTTCCCACAGTTGCGAGCGGATGACATTATCGGAGGGAGTTTCTGCTCGACCGATGGATTTGTCGACCCCTATAGCGCGATGACCGGGTTTATAACTTCGGCGGTTGAGCGCGGCGCCACGTTATGGAAGAACACAACTGTCAAAGGTCTCACGTGTGATGCAGAAGGGGTTTCGTCGGTGGAGACTTCGCGCGGAACCGTGACGACGCGCAAGGTGGTGAACTGTGCCGGAGCCTGGGCTGCCGAAGTGGCGGGTTTCGTCGGTGTGGATTTACCCGTGACGCCCTTGCGCCGCATGCTGGTTCCAAGCGAGCCGTTTGCCGAATTCCCGCACACAGCGCCGATGATCGTCGACATGTCGAACGGATTTCACTTCCGCCCCGAGGGACGCGGGTTTTTGCTGGCCTGGAATGATCCGGAAGAAACCGCCGGCTTTAAGACGGATTTCGATCCCGCGTTTGTCGAGAAAATTCTGATTCGCGCAGCCGATCGAGTGCCCTGTTTCGCGAACCTTCCCATCAATCCTAAGCGCGCATGGGCCGGGCTGTATGAAATGACGCCGGATCATCATCCGATTCTGGGTGAAGTACCGGAGGTGCCCGGGTTTTTTCTGGCAAATGGTTTTAGCGGGCATGGAGTGATGCATGCACCGGCCACGGGAAAGATTCTCAGTGATCTGACTCTCTCTGGAAAGACGGAGCTGATCGATGCTTCGCTATTGAGCATCCGCCGCTTTGCCGAAGGGCGGATGATTCATGAAACAGCAGTTTTGTGAGCTTAGAGATTCAGTTTCCAGTACATGAAGCATTCACCAATTAGATAGGCATGGGATTGCAGGAATACAACTACTGGCTGACCACCGCTAACTTTCCAAAGGCGCAGACGCGCCCTTTGCCCGAACGTGTCGATGTTGTAGTGATCGGCTCTGGTTTCACAGGGCTATCGGCGGCGCGTTCGCTCGCCAAACGCGGCGCGAAAGTCGCCATCCTTGAAAGTGAAACTATCGGATGGGGTGCGAGTTCCCGCAATGGCGGCATGGTATTGACCGGCATGAAGCTGGGAGTGAACCAGCTCATCTCCAAATATGGCCGCGATCTTACGCGCCGTATGTATGCGGCTTCGCTGGAGAGCATCGATTGCGTCGAGCAGATTATCCGCGAGGAAGCGATCGAGTGCGATTTTTTCCGCTGCGGCCATTTGGAAGTGGCGTGCAAACAGAAGCATTTCGACGACTACGCGCGCCAGGCGGAAGTGATTGCGCGCGAGTTCAATCACGAGTTGCGTGTGGTGCAGAAACAGCAGTTGAGTGCGGAGATCGGTTCGGGTATTTACTACGGGGGAATGGTGGATGAAGTGAGCGCGGGATTGAATCCGGCGCGCTACGTGGCTGGCCTGGGCGGTGCGGCGATAAAGGCCGGAGCGGAAATTTTTGAGCGCGCGCGAGTGGAAGATGTGCAAAGAGATTCACTTCAGGGTGAATCGGGATGGAAGGTGAAAACTTCGCGCGGGAATTTGTGGGCGCATGAAGTTTTCGTGGCCACCAGCGGCTATACGGGCCAAGCGACTCCGGCGCTGCAAAAGAAAATTGTTCCGATCGGCTCGTTCATTATCACCACGGAAGTCCTGCCCGAGAAACTTGCGCAAGAACTCAGCCCGCGCAACCGCATGATCTACGATTCGAAAAATTATCTTTACTACTACCGGCTTACGCCCGACCGCCGTATGTTGTTTGGCGGTCGCGCCGCATTTTTCCCCGAGAACGATCAAACCATTCGCCGCAGCGCGGAAATTCTGCGGCGTGGGATGATCGACGTTTATCCTCAACTGCGCGATGCCAGGATCGATTACGTATGGGGCGGCACGCTGGATTTCGCCTTCGACATCATGCCTCACGCGGGGCAGATCGATGGCATGTACTACGCCATCGGCTATGCCGGACACGGCGTTGCCATGGCCACGTATCAAGGGCAGAGGATAGCGGAGCTGATGGCAGGAGATAAGCCAGAGAATCCCTTCGTAGGCATTCCGTTTCCTGGTGTGCCGCTGGGTTTGTATAACGGCCGGCCTTGGTTCTTGCCGTTCGCCGGGATTTGGTACAAGTTCCTGGATTGGGTGAGTTGAGAGCTTACTGAAACGAATTTCGGATCGTCACCGCTGGATTACTTTGCCGCGGTTCAAAGCCAGATACACCGCTGGTCCAATCAACATGGCAACAACGCCGCCTATTGTGGCAAAACGGTCACCGCCGAGCAGCGCTACCATCGCCATCACAACCGGTGCACCCACTACATAAACCAATCCTAAATATCCGCCGGGGATCAGGAACGACCGCGGCATCTCCGGCCGCGTACGGCGAAGTTTCCATGCCGATAGCACCGTCAGCACCGTGGTGGCCGAGCGCAGCCAGATGTACACCGAAATGAGCTGGCCAAGGCTCTGCCATGCCAGCAACGCATAAATCACCGCCGACACAAGAATGGCCAGCCATGGTGTGCCATAGCGCGAGTGCTTGTGCGTAAGCGCCACAGGAAGATATCCATCCTCGGCCATGGCAAAGGGCATGCGCGTGGTTGTTAAAACTGTGCTATTTAACAGAGCCACATTGCCTACCATTGCGGCCAGGGTCATCCAGGTGCCGAGCCAAGGTCCGCCGATGATTCTGGCGGCATCTGAAAAAAATCCGGTATGCCATCTTTCCCATGCCCCCGCTGAGGCGAGTCCGGCCAGCGTGGGCAGGAAGTATGCCGCAATTGAGAGCGGCACCACTAACGCGAGCGCTCGCGGATAAGCGCGTTGTGGATTTTCGACTTCTTCCGCAACGGTTGAAAGTTGTTCGTAGCCCGAGTAGAGCCAAAGACCTAGTGCCAATCCCACGCCGAAGATTTTGAATGTGGGCTGATGGGGTGGAACTAGTGGCAGGAATGGGTTGTGATGCCACTTCACGAATCCCATCACGATCATGGCGAGGACTGGAATGAAGATGAAAATCTCCAGCGCGGTTGCGACTTGCCCCACCATTTGAATGCCGCGCACATTGATCCAGGTGATTACTGCGATCAGCGCAACAGAGATTAAATAGTGCTTCCATCCGGCGATGCCGGGAAAGTAGTAGACGAGATAATCGGTGAAGAGAACGGCGTACGCCCCGCCCAGCAGAAACGAAGCAGACCAGTTCCACCAGCCGGCAAGAAATCCCCAGAAGTCGCCAAAGGCGGCGCGCGTCCAACGATAGAAGCCGCCTTCGACAGGCATCGCAGTAGTGAGTTCCGCGGAAACCAGCGAAACCGGGATGCACCAGAAGAACGGAAGCACCAGCAAGTAGATCAACGTCATCCCCGGGCCGGAAGTCGTGACCATATCTTCCAGGCCGAACGGCCCCCCGGTGGTGTAGGAGAACATGACGAAGATGAGGTAGAAAAGGCTTGCCTTGCGAAGCGTGAAGGATTTGCTCGGAGTCGTCAAAGAGAAATCGGTGTCCAAGGAATTTTTCGTGGATCGAATTGTAGACCCTGCCAGTAGCGTTCAATGGTTGATGCGCCTGACAATTGACGGGAACGGGCGATTTCACTACTGATCTTAATGGGACTGCCCTTTTTAGGCGTTAGCCGCCATTGCCTCGAACGAGGGCTGAGCACAGGAACGTCGCATTCGCACCAGAACAAAGATCACACCACCCAGGCAGGCCAGCGTCATGGGCACGTAATGCAACACCCACATCTCCGTTCTTCGGCTCGCTTCTCCCGGTGGAAGATCGCCGATCAGTTGCACACGACTCCTCCCTTTTAACTCGGGAAAAAGATAAACCGGAATGACCGTCCCTGCAGGAACCAGACTGTTGAGTTCGCCCTGATCGCTCGGCCAAGGCTTTCGCAGATAGGGACGCAGACTCATCCACTCTTTCTGGCCCTCTACCTTCCCGCTGGCATAAATCGATATGTCGGGGCCGTGGAAGCCAGCGCTCTTTTGATAATACGGGCGAATCACTTGAAACGTAGTCGCGTGATACGGCTGCCCTTCCACGAGTTTGACGGCATTGTATGCGTTGATAAAAGCGACGACGCCAAACAGCAGGCAAGCCACGAAGGCAAAGCCTAACGCTGCAATAACCAGAGTCAGCCGCGCTACCTTCATCGACATTGGAGGCCGCGGCGTAGGTGAAGATGATCGGATTGCGGTCGCCCTTCTGCGCACAAGCAAGGCAATTACCAAGAAAAGCAAGTTGGGCAATATAAACAGGAGGGGCCGCGGAAGATCGAACGCAAGAATAATAAAGCTGAATCCGACGGCCATAGGCGGATTACAGCATGGCATAACTGGCCGCGCAACTCTCAGGGGTAACCGTCAAACAGCAGCTGTCGTAGCCATCATTTCCGCAAAAATCAACAATCCCTATGCCGCCAGCGTCCCGCTCAGCGCGCCTTCGAGTTCGAGCAGTTTGCGCTTTACGTCAAGACCGCCGCCGTAGCCGCAGAGCGAGCCATCGGAGGCGATCACGCGATGGCAGGGAACGACAATCGCGATCGGATTGCGATTGTTGGCCATGCCCACGGCGCGAAAGGCGCTCGGCTTGCCGACCGCGCGGGCAATGCTAGCGTAGCTCCGAGTCTCGCCATAGGGAATCGCCAGCAGCGCTCGCCAGCAGGCAATCTGGAAATCCGTGCCACGCAGGTCGAGGGGGAAAGTGAACTCGCGCCGATCAGCGACAAAATATTCTTCCAGTTCTTTTGTATATAGACGAAGGCGGTCCGGAGAAACTTCGAATATGAAGCCCTTCTTCTCTTCCCGAAGATGGCGTGGGTTGGGGCGGATCGATTGCTGTCCCGGCAATCTGGCATCGAACTCCAGGGCGACTAATCCTTTGGCCGACGCGGCCAAAAATAAGGGTCCAATGGCCGAATCGACACGCGCGGTATACAGCGTTTCCATGGCGCGATCTCCTTACAGCACACCACGATAGCAGAGGTTCTGCGCAATTTGATCCCGGTTCTGGGCTCAAGGTCCGAATTCGGCTGGTCCATCCCAAACTGAAAAAAGACATCAGACGTTGACAGAAACGCAGTTTTGCCCCAAAGTGTGTGCGGCGTGCTTATGGCTCTCTCCCGTAGTCCTGTGAAAAAAGGCTTCCTTGTTGCCCTGGTGCTTGTGCTCGCGCCCGTTCTGTTTGTGGGCGTGGTCGCGCTGGCTGCGGGCGACTGGCGGTCGATTGGCTCGACTGCCGGTGGCGACGAGGTTTCAATCAGCTCGGTTACCAATCATAAGAATGGCTTGCGCAGCGCGTGGATTCGCGTGGAATACAAAGACCCAACGAAGTTGCCGCAGGGTGGTCCATTTGTCGAGCTGAGAGCCCGGGTCCGATTTAATTGTGCGAGCGGCAGCGCGGTATCGAATTCGGAATGGTTTTATTCGCGCGATCACAGCGGCAAACTGGTGGTAAGCAAAAAGACGCGGCACGACGATCAGTTTGGCGAAATGGCTGAAGGCAACTTTGGCGAATTGGCTCGAGATTTTGTTTGCAAGCAGAAGTAAATCATCCCGATCCGTCTTAAATCTCTTCTCTTAACTACAGCGTTCACACGGAAACTCCGGTGGGCGTGTACTCTCCAAAGTTTCATTGACCACGAGGTAAGTTTTCCACAAGGCTGGCACCTCGGTAACCTCTCGACCACTTCCACCTGCGACGTTTCCGTCATATGCTGATATTCGAAAAGCAGCCCACGTAAGCCTGCTGCAAATTAATTCTCAGTATGGATGGACTTCGTTTTTATTCGCTGGTGGCTGCAAGCGGCACTGTAGTTATTTTCGGCGCGTACGCGCTTCTGCGCCGCAAGCCCAAAGGCCCGGCCGAAGTGGAGCGCGAACGGCGCACATGGCTAGATGGCATCGGCCGCATCACGGATGGCACGGTGATTGATGTACATGAAATGCCGCCTCTCGAGGGGCATCACGCCGCCGTTTTGCTGATTTACAAATACGACGTGGCGGGCGTGTCGTACGAGTGCTCGCAGGATGTGACCTATCTGCGGCAATGGATCAATCTTCATTCCTGCCGGCTCGGGCTGCCAACCTCAGTCAAGTATGACCCGCATAATCCCGGCAACTCGCTGGTAGTTTCGGAAAGCTGGATGGGGTTGAGGCAGTAAAGGCTTGATCGAGGCCTGACCGGCGGAAACTCCCAGGAGTTGATACGAATTTAAGTCTGTGCGATTGCTCCGGCAGCTTGTTGGGCAATAGCCTGCCCCGCGCCACACAATCTCGCTTCAAAGAATTCCTCTACCCTTGTTAAGATCTCTACCGCGCTCTTCGAGTCGTAGATTGCTTTACGCAGGCCCGCGCCACCGGGCACGCCATGCGTGAACCAGGAAGCAAACTGCTTCATTTTGCCAACCGCGTCGGGGAGTTCTTCTTCGATCAGCATTTGAAAGTAGGTGCGGATCATCTGGTAGCGGTCAGACTCGGTGGGTTGGTCATAGGGATTACCAACCGCGCCGCAATACTGTTCAATCTGGCGAAAAATCCACGGATTCGACGGTGCGGTGCGACCGATCATGACGGCATCGCAACCGGTCTGCGTCACCATGGCGCAGGCGTCTTCCGGTGAGCGAATATCGCCGTTGCCGATGACCGGAATCTTTACGGCGTCTTTAACGGCGGCGATCCACTCCCAGCGGGCCTGGCCGCTGTAGCCTTGTTCGCGGGTGCGGGCGTGAAGAGCGACGGCAGCCAATCCGGAGGACTCGGCCATACGGGCCAATTCCACGCACACGATTTCCTCCTCGTTCCATCCCGCGCGAAATTTCACCGTGAAGGGAATCGTCACGGCGGCGCGCACGGCTTCAAAAATGCGCCCAATGGCCGGGAGATCGCGAAGCAGGCCGGAGCCACCATTGCATTTCACGACTTTTTTCGCGGGGCAGCCAAGATTCAAATCCACCAGATCAAAGCCGAGGCCTTCGACCATCTTGGCGGCTTCGGCCATCACTTCGGGATTGCTGCCGAAAAGCTGCGCGGAGATGGGATGTTCATCTTCGTAGAAATGCAGGTAGCGCTTCGCCTTCTGGTCTTTTTTGCGCAGTACGCCATCTGCCGACGTGAACTCGGTCATGATCAATCCGCATCCGCCGAGATTGCGGATGAAGCGACGGAAGACGGTGTCGGTGACGCCAGCCATGGGGGCTAGGACTGTGGCAGGAGCAATGCGGACGCTGCCGATCTGAAGACTCATGGGAACAGGCTGGGTAGGCGAGGCCTGGGGGACGAGGGTGCCTGCCCCACCCGAGTTGTCCCAGAATTTCTTCACCGTTCTATTCTACTTGGGCTGCAAAATGAAGGCCCCCGCCGAAGCGAGGGCCGATGTCGAAGGTGTTGAAAAACCTTACTTTTTGGCCGTTTCGCCAACTTTGGCGTACTTGCGGCGGAAGCGCTCGACGCGGCCGGCAGTGTCCATCAGTTTCTGCTTGCCAGTGAAGAAGGGATGGCAGGCGGAGCAAATTTCCACGGAGATATCGCCCTTATGTGTAGAGCGGGTCATAAAAGCGTTGCCGCATGCGCAATGCACGCGAACTTCGTTATAAGCGGGATGAATGGCTGCTTTCATAGGATTCAAACCTCAATGCGAGTCTTTTGATTCTACCGGAATGGCTGAGGATTCAGCAAACCAGCCGGTGGGCTGTTAGAGCCTCAGAAGCGGAACTGGTAGGACACTTTCACGAAGAACTGCCGGCTGTCGTTGATATAGCCTTTGGCAGCGTACAGCCCAGCCAGGCCAGCACGGTCCTGCATAAGATCGTGATTCAGGTTTTGCAGGTCGCTGTTGTAGCCGAGGTAAATTGCCGTTCCTGGATGCACCAGATACGTCAGCAGGAAATCGGCGTTAAATTCTTTCTCGGTTGGCAGATAAGTGTAGGGATAAATCGTGTTTCCTGGAGTGCTGGCCAGCAGCCCGTTGTACTGCATGATCACGCGAAGGGAGAGCTGCGGGGTGAACTGCCAGTTCCATTTGCTGCGCACGATGTGATCGTTAAATATGCCTTTGCCTATGCCGGGAATCTGAGAAGCGGCGATCAGATACGTGCTTTCGGTTGCCCGCAAGCGCTCGTAGAGATAAGTGTTTTCAATTTTCAAGGGCTTCATGGGGCGAAGCGTTAGCGTGCCGGTTGCGGTGTCTTCCCGCGCCAGAAATGGGAGGTTGAGTGGAGCGGGCGCGCCGGGAGACGCGACGAAATTTCCGCCGTCACCCCAGTGATAGCTGGCGCCCAAGGTCGCTTTGGGGAGAACGCTGGTTTGCACGGAGGCGCCGCTACTGTGCTCGTGATAATCCTGATTGCCCTGAACCTGGCAAGAGAAGCCGAGGAAGCAAAAATCCTGCGGACGCAGACGCTCCCGTAATTCCTCGTAGGGGAATAAATAAATAAAAGTTTGCCCGCGACCTTGTATTGCGAGATAAGGCTGATAGTCGGTATCGAGGCGATTGCCTTCGTGATCGAAGACATAGCGCTGATTTATCGAAGGGCCCCAGTCAACGACCCAGCCTTTTTTCGGGCGGAAGCGGTAGTCAGCGATCTGGTAAAGTCCGCGAATATCGACGCGGTTCACGAATCCCGGCACGGTGACGAAGCCGGGACTGATATCGTCGTAAATTCCCTCGTAGGAAAAGTGCAGGCCTTCGCGCTTCAGGTCGAGCTTATCGGCAGGCCCGGCGTAGTAGTTGTTGTTACCGACGTTGCCGGAGTTAAAGGGATACGAATTGTATTCGCAGGTGGATTCCAGGTTGCCGGTGTTCAGGCCCAGCAAGTTGCTGGAGCTGGTGACGGCCTGCGCGTCGAGGCTCCAATTCGCGTTGAACTTTAGCCGGGTATCGACTCCGCCCACGCGGTTGAACTCACCGGTCGTCGGACATTCCCAATCGGTGTAAACCGCGCCGATGCTCGACTGCTTAAAAATGTCGCGGCTTACGCGGGCTATCGTGAAATAGGAACGGATGCCGGAGAGTGCGTCCGAGCAAATGGGGGATGTCGAAGGGCAGTGATCGGGCACGGCAAGTCCCGGCGCTCGATCGTCGGTTGACATGATTCCGACCGAATATGGCCCTTCTTTTCCGGTGAGGCGAATGCCGGCTGATGGATCCTGAATGTTGCGGGTAAAGAACAAGTCGAGCGGCGTGCGGAAGTAATCTTCGTTTTCCAGAAAAAACGGACGCTTCTCTGGAAAGTAGACCTCGAATCGTTGATTGACCGTGATCTGTGGATCTTCCGATTCAACCTGGCTGAAGTCGGGATTGGCCGTCACATCCAGGACGAAGTGATCGCGGATCACAAACTTCGCGTCCATGCCGGTCTGGCCCTGGGCCTCGGCATTTTGAAAATATGGATTGTAAGGATCACGCTGATCAAGCGCACGAAAGCCGCGCATGATGCCGTAAGGAATCAGTTCGATATCGCGGCCGGGAGAAATTCCTTCCAAGCCCAGTAACGTTGCCGCCTGGCCAAGCCTTCCTTGCACCTTGTAAGAAATCTGCGGCCAGAATAAGTCTTCATTCTTGCGAACGATGCCGCGATAGAGAATGATTCCCCAATCCTGCTGTTTGGTCGAAGGAAAGCGCAGGCTCTTGAATGGGATGGCCATCCAGACGACAAAGCCGCGGCTGGTAACTTTGCCTTTTGAATCCCACACGGTATCGAACGAGGTGTCGAAGTTTCCGCTGATTTCGTCGCGCGCGGCTTCGCTCCAGATGGCGTCCCACTGCACGCCCAGCGGCGTGGTTTGGAAGGCGTAGGCGCGGCGGCGGTCGTGAAAAGTGTCGAGCATGACTTCGACCTGGTCGTCGTCGTAAATATCCTCGCGCCGCGACATGCGAGCCCGCACTTTCTTGGGATCGTCGAAGCAGACGAATACGACGTAGAGATTTTTCTGGTCGTAACCGAGATAGGCCTCAGTAGCCTCCGAAGCTGGTTCGCCGTCATGCGGATTGCGCTGCACAAATCCGCTGACCTTCGCCATCTGCAAGGCCGTTTCCCCTTCGGGTTTCATGGTCAAAAAATCTTCCAGCACAGGCGTGTGCGCGAGGCGCGGAATGGCGAGGGTGGGCGCTATCTTTAGCGCTTTCGGTGCTGGTTGCACCTCCGGATTTTTGATGGCTGGTTCTGGTTCCTGCGCCGAGGGCGCTGGATTTTGCGGCGTAGGCTGCGGCTTCTGGCCGGGTGGTGAAGGATTGGCTTCGGGAGGAGGCGGAGGGTTTTGTGGTGTTATCTGCGGATTCTGAGGATTGGGATTCGATGGCGATGAGCCGGCGTTCTGCGAATTTGCGATTGAATTCTGCGAAACTCCAGTTCGCAACTCTTGCGCCCATGCCGGATTCTCCGCCCCAGACAAAACAAGACAGGCAACAAGCGCCATCTTTGCGAAAACACTCTTTTTTCGTGCCAAAAGTCGAGACGGACGCAAAACTCCCCACTTCTCCCCGCCCCCTACGGGGAACTGAGCAAGATACACCATTTCGAGCGGAATGAAACAAAAAAATGTTTTGTTTGGGAATCCGGGATTATCTGGGGAGCCTGGGATGGACTATCCGCTGCGTTTCAGAACAACGAACTCTGCCTTCGGCTCGGCGTAATGCCAAAATATTCATACGCCAACTGCGTGGCCACCCGGCCGCGGGGAGTGCGGTTGAGGAAGCCTATCTGCATGAGGAACGGCTCGTAGATTTCTTCGATGGCATCGGGCTCTTCAGCAAGGACTGCCGCGAGCGTGTTCACGCCCACCGGGCCGCCCTGATATTTTTCGATGATCGTCAGCAGCAGCTTGCGATCAACCTCATCGAAGCCGTATTGATCCACTTCCAGCATTTGCAAAGCCGCCTGCGCCGTAGGCAAATCGATTTTGCCGGCGCCGCGTACCTGCGCGTAGTCGCGTACGCGGCGCAGGAGTCGATTAGCAATGCGCGGTGTTCCCCGCGATCGGCTGGCAATCTCAATGGCGCCCTCGGCGTCGATCTGAACTCCCAAAATCTCGGCAGACCGCTCAACGATCACCTGCAAGTCTTGCGGCGTATAAAACTCCAGCCGCAACACAATGCCAAAACGCGCCCGCAGCGGCGCAGAAATTAAGCCTGCTCGCGTGGTCGCGCCGACAAATGTAAATGGTTTTACTTCCAACGTGTGGGTGCGCGCCGATGGGCCTTGCCCAATAATGATGTCGAGTTTGTAATCTTCGAGCGCCGAATAGAGCAACTCTTCGAGCACTGGCTGAAGGCGGTGAATCTCATCGATGAACAGGACTTGCTTTTCCTGCAAGTTGGTGACGATCGCCGTCAGGTCACCTTTGATTTGTAATAACGGGGCAGCGGTTGGCTGGAAGTGAACGCCCAGTTCGTTGGCGATGATATTGGCCAGCGTCGTTTTGCCCAGGCCGGGAGGCCCGTAGAGCAGCACATGATCCATGGCCTCGCCGCGAGAGCGTGCCGCTTCAATCGCAACTGCAAGATTTTCTTTGACTTTGCTTTGTCCAATGAACTCGGCCAGGCGCTGGGGGCGCAACTTAAGCTCAAAGGAAGAATCGTCCTCTACCGCAGCGGCGGAGACCAGGCGCTCCGGGTTGTAATTCAGGTTGGGATTTCGCGCGGTAGCCACTGCGCGATAGTAACAGTTCGCGATTGCAAGTTGCCAGATGCAAGCCTGGCGCACTTTTGCGAAGGTGATCAGCGAAGAAACCGGGACGAAAGCTTAACTCGCGGCATGTGCGGCAGCAACATCCTGCAAAAGATCCGACGCCTGCCAATCCGCGCCGTGATACCACTTTAAAATCTTTCCATCGGGACCGATCACAGCGGTGCTAAGCGAGTGCGTGATCGCGCCCCCCTCCTCTTGGTAGGTCAGAGCGAAATAGTTGGCGAATTCCGGCAGTTCGCTTTGCGGGATGGCAGCGAACTCCCAGCGCTGAAACAGCGCGGGGTCTTTGCTTCCCGCGCACGAAAAACCGTAGGCATGCAGAACTTTGGGCGTGTCATGAGCAGGATCAAAACTGATGCTGAGCAGATGCGTCTTTCCGTAGTGAGCCGGATCGCTATGGAGCTGGCGGTCGATCTCGGCGAACTCATGGCTCACGCGCGGGCAGAAGTCGGGAAACGGGCAGCGCGTGTAGATGAACGTGAGAAGCAGGGTCTGGCCGCGATATTGATGCAGGGAAATACTTTTGCCACTCTGGTTGACGAGCCTGAAATCCGGAACTTCATCGCCCGGAGAAGGAATGTGAATGCTGGCGGCAGGCTTATCCGTGGGCGCTTGCGAATGCCCGGTTACCTTGACGTTTTCCAGCCAATATTTTTCAGAATCAACGACGACATCGGCGGTGATGGAATCCCCCGGCTGAATTTGATCGATCTGGCTGGGCGGTTTAAACGAATACGGCATCACCATTGGGTCCATGAAACCGGCGATGGGCTCGTTGTCGATGTTGGCAGTGCCGGCATTTTTGTCTACCGACATTACTTTGCCTTTGAGTGCATAGTGTTTGGAGTTGGACTGAGAGGCCGCAGCGCTTGGCGTCGTCTTTTTGCGATTGCAGGCAATTGCGAAGGCGAGCAAGACGCCCAGGCCGAGTAACACGAATCTACGTAAGGAACGAAATGAAATTTTCATAATCGTTTTTATCTTTTGAACCTTTCAGTAATGAAACCGGTATCGGAGTTCTACATAAATTTCCCGCGGATTGTTCCAGTGAAAACCGCCGAAGGTGACGCTGTTGTCGAGCTCTACGCGGCGGTTCGCCACGTTAAGTGCGTTTAGAGAAGCCGAGACCCGTTCGCCAAAATCCTTACCCAGAGAAAGATCGAACGTCGTATGTTGTGGCAGATAGTTGCCTGGATAAGGCTGACCGGGAAAAGCGTTGCTGAAACCGGAGCCGTAATAAACATTGGTGGACGCGTAAGCCCGCCACGGAAGGCGAATATCGCCGCCAACGTTGAGCGTATTACGCTGATCGTGATCGAGCGGGGTGAGGCCGGCAGGCAAGGAGAAATCGGTCAAGCCGCCGGTAATCGCTCCCCCGCCCTCGGCAATTTGATTGGAGTAGGCAAGATGGATTTGTCCACGATGCGCGATGCGTGGCGAGCGCAGTGTTGCTTCCCATCCGCGAATTACCGCTTGCGCGATGGTGATGGGGAAAAACAGATTCGATTCGCCGATATTGTTGTGATCAAAAAAATTAACAACATTGGTGCGGAAGTTGTCGGCATCGAATATCCACCCATGAAAAGGAATGGTTACGCCGAACTGATGCTCTTCGTCCCGCTCGCCATGCAGCGGAACGAAGCCGAGGTTGTTGGCATTGGCAAATTCAACCAGAGGACCGGACGCAGTGATCAGCGGCGGAGCTTGATAGTACTGGCCGTAAAAGGCGCGGAAGGTCCAATTGAGATGAGGCACGTTCACCGCGGCGCCAAAGCGTGGGCTGATTGCGCTCTCCGCGACTCCGCCGGAGAAGTGCGTAGGCCGCATGCCGACACTTAGTGCGATCCATGAAACGGGCTTGAATTTATCGTCGATGAAAAAAGCTTCGAGGCTGCCGCTAGGATGCTCGGCGTCCGCAAACGGACTTCCACCGCCATTGTTAAAGGTTGCCCCGAACAGTTCGTTGTCCTGTTGATAAAAGCTATATACGCCAACTTGCAGATTATTCCGGGGAAGATTCGCAGCGAAGCTGATTTGACCGCCACCGTAGGCGGAACTGCGATGTTCGGTTGTGGCTACGGGATCTGTGAGCGCGCTGTCATAATCTGCAGCGTTGTAATGAAAAAAAGGAGAGACGGTTAGCAGGAGTTTTGTGTTGAAAGTGTGTACCCACGAGAAGTTGGTAAGCGCATCGGATTCATGATCGCCATCGCGCAGGCCGAGACTAGGATATTGCGCCACGAATCCATTGGCGGCGATGGGCGCATTCTCAATGTCGTTGGGATTTGGGTCATAAGGAATTTGATAGTAATCCTTGCGCAGTGAAGTTACGAAACGAAGCTGGTTGGAAGGATCGACATTGAAAATGAGCGAGCCGAATCCACCAAATCCGCTTTCTGCGTCATGAACCACTTGCGGGACGGGCGTTTGAATCCCTAGATTGCTTCGGTTGCCGTTCACGCTGGCGTAATAAGCAAAGCGTTCGGTGTGGCTGCCGAGACTGAACGCGTCGTTAGTCTGGTAAAAATTTCCTGCGCCGAGAATGAGTTCTGCCTCGTTATTCCTCTCGAAACCAGTGCGGGGAACCACGTTGAAAACTCCGTAAGTGCGGTCGCCAAATTCGGCGCCGTAACTTCCGCGATCCACTTCAAGATAGTCGATATCTTTGGGATCGAACTGCGGGCCGAGATTGGAGGCGATGTTGGTATTGGGCACGGGCACGCCGTCAACGAGCCAACTGGTCTGGTGGCCGCCGCGGATGTGGAGTTGATCGTGAGTGAAGTAAGCGCCAGGGACGTAATCGGTAATCATCGCCAAGCTGTTAGTGCGGGCTGCTCCGGGAGTGTGTTCGATATCGAGCCGGTCGACCAAAGTGGTGGGCGTGGAAGAGTCCGTGGGAACAGCCTCCGGCGCGCCCGATACCTGAACCGATTGTTTGTTTGTGCCCACGCGCAAGGAAAAATGCAGAACCGGTTGCGAACCGGAATTAATGCGAACGCTCTCCATGGCCTGATCGAAGTTGGGAGCGGCGACGCTGACCGTGTAATCTCCGATCGCTACACCGTTGAAAATAAATTCTCCAGCGGCATCGGTGTTGGCGGTGGCCGCCCAGTCGGAGATTTTCGCGCGCAACATCACCATCGCATTTTCCACCGGACGGTGCTGCGGATCGTGCACGATGCCGCGTACCGATCCGATGTCCGAAGCGTTGGCGACGAAACCTGTCAGCAGAATTATCGAAGCGATGAGTTTCTTGCAGATCATCGTTATTCCTAATTTCTATTCATTGCTTCGTGCCCGACGCGCAAAGATACTTGCCCCGGCACGAAGAAAGAAAGCCGCGCAGCAAGCTGCGAGTAGCGATCATGGCGGATGAGATTTTGGGATTAGAAAATTAGCAGGAAGGAGGAGCGCGGCTCGGCCGGAATCTGCCGACTTCAGCGTAAGGAGAAGTTACATCTGCCCGCGTGACTTGATCGCGAACGTTTAATACATAGAAAATATTTGTGCGGGGTTGCGGATGCGCCCATCGGGCGGTAGTTACAGCGCGTAGGCAATTGCCGTTGCAGCAACTAACGTCGCGAAAGGTAAGTTGGGAAGAATCGCCGTCATTGGCTCCGTGGCAATGATGGGAACCCTTGCGCAGGCAACAGGCATGCGCCGGCGAGTACGTAGCCGCCAGCGCGAACGGGGCAACATTTCCCGCGAGCGCAATGAGCAATAATAATTTGGCGATCCAACGCTGCATGGCAAATGTGCTCGAAGCTTATCAACCCGAGATGTGGAAAGCAAACGGCAATGCAGGCGAGTTGGGAGAACCAGATTTAGGTGGGCCGGGTACTAAGCTCTCCCGTGAATCTTGGCCCACCACCAGCGCACTCCGACCAGAAGGAAACGCCAATCCTGGAAAAATTCAGGAAGCTTGCCTTCGAAGGCATGTCCGGCAATTGAAAGATCCATCCAATAACAAACAGGGAGAGCGCATATGGCCACAATCGGTGAATAAAAATGCTGCCAAGGAATACGCCGAGCGAAAGCATAATGATCGGAATGCCCAGAGTGTGACAAATCCGGTTTACGGGATGCTGGTGGCTGGAAGCATATTGCGCTATCCACTGGCCGCTGGTGCGTCCGCCAAGCATCACGGGATGATACACCCGCGTCGGCGAGAGGCGGTAAAACTAACGGCGCGGATGTACATCGTTTTTTTGCTCAGATGCGTGGCCAGAAGGAGCCTCGAGCCTGCAAGTATGAGAAATACGATGACGATGACGCGCGAACCAGCGGTAGAGGAGATGCATGAACTGGTTGAGGCCGGGCAGGCTAAATACCGCATAAAATGGCCACGCCCACCAGATTTGCCGTGTCACCTGTAAATAGACGTCGGCTCCCGAGATGACAGCATTCTCTGCCGTCAAAAGGCGGATATCGTGCAAAAGCTCGTCGCCAGTAAGTCCTAATCGTTCGATGACCCAGGACTCTTGCAGTCCGGCAATGCCAATATCCCGTTTGGCTAACACGGGCTGCCAGAACCGAACCCAGCGTGAGCAGAACCCACATTGGTTGTCATAGAGAACCCATTGGCTGAAACGCTTGGCATTGGGTTCGTGGTTTGTCATCACTTATAGTCTACTGCCGCGATAGCTGCGAATTATTGTTCACGATTAGTGCCGCAACGTGCGCACGATCGCGGCAATATCATTCTCCTGAAAGAGGCGAATGGCGGCGATGCCGGCTGCACCTGCATGAAGGCAAGATGCGGCGTTTTCGAGAGTGATTCCTCCAAGCGCAAGGACCGGGATCTTAGCGCATGCAGCTTGATGAAGGGCAGTTAAACCTTTTGGTGCGGTGTCCGGAACGTCTTTTTTTTCGAATACTGGGCCGAACAAGGCCAGGGTGGCTCCAGCGGCCGCGGCGTGAATGACTTCTGCAGGCGAGTGACAGGAAACGGAGATTTTTGGTGTTTGTGAGGAGAGTTCGCGGGCAAATCGCCCGCGTCCACATGAGTAGATTTTTTTAACATCTTCCGGAGAAATATCGTTTGAGCGGAGATGAACGCCGTGGGCTTTTGTGGCCAGAGCTACATCGGCACGGGAATTAATGAGCAACGCTGTTTCCGGTTGCTGGTTTTCAGCATTCCGTTCATTTACCTGCTGGATGATGTGCATGGCTTCTTGAGCCAATGATTCGAGTTCGCACCCAGCGAGATCTTTTTCGCGAAGTTGAATGTAATCCACATGGGAGTTCGCAGCTTCGGTGATTTTGCCGAGAAGATTGCGACGGCGCGTGGATTCGTCACCCGCGAAAGCTTTACGATCGGTGATGTAGTAGAGGAGGCAGCTGTCAGCCATCGGCTTTAGCTGTCAGTTTAGAGCATAGGGGAAGGCTGCGCGTCGCGTAACCTCGTCACGCTTACGGCCTGGTCTTCGCGATTTCTGGCAGAACTTCTTCTTTTTCTTTTTTAGGTGTACCACCCAAATGATATTCGGTTAAGCCATCGCGGAGAAAAGTGAAGGCGTCTTCGGGGGTTTCTACGAATTTAAATAAGTTGAGATCATTCGGAGAGATGGTGCCGGCGTCGACGAAAGCCTGGAAGTTCATAATGCGGTGCCAGTATTCGCTTCCGTAAATAACCACGAGAATTTTTTTGGCCAGCTTGTCGGTTTGCGCGAGGGTGAGGATTTCGAAAAGTTCGTCGATCGTGCCGAAGCCGCCGGGAAAAATCACAAGAGCTTTGGCGAGATAGGCGAACCAGAATTTGCGCATGAAGAAATAGTGAAATTCGAAGTTGAGCGCGGGTGTGATGTAGGGATTGGGGTACTGCTCGAACGGAAGATTGATATTAAGGCCGATGCTTTTGCCTGCCGCTTCGTGAGCGCCGCGATTCGCCGCTTCCATAATGCCGGGACCTCCGCCGGTGGTGACAACAAAGCGGCGGCGGCGGGCGGGAATTTGAATCGACCACTCGGTGAGAAGGAATGCCAAACGGCGCGCATCTTCGTAGTAGCGGGCCATATCGACCGCAGCGCGGGCACGCTTGATGTTTTCCTGCAACTCGGCAGCAGGAACTTTGGCGCGATCCTGCTCGGCCGCATCGAGATTTGCTTTCGCGGCATCGCTCCCTTGAAAACGGGCGGAGCCGAAGAAAACAACCGTGTCCTGAATCTGCTCCCGGCGAAAACGTGCCAGCGGTTCCTGATATTCAGCGAGGATGCGTAGAATGCGTCCATCGGGGCTGGTGAGAAAAGGCTGGTTTTCGTAGGCGAGAGGCGCTGGCTTGAGCTTGTCAATCATGCGGGCACTTTTGATTCCAGATGAATATATTTGAGCCTGAGGGGAAGGCTAACACAGTGGTTTACAAAAAGCTTGAGTAGGAATTTACTTTGAGATTGCGATCTATAGAAAAAAAAGAAAAGCTGCCAAGAAATCAACTAGTGGCAAATGGACGCAGTTTCGCGAACGGAGACGAGAAAAATGCTTACAAGGCGTGAGTTTATCGATGCGCTAGCGATCGGGGCAGCTGGACTTACCGTGGGATCGACGGCCAAAAGTTATGCGCAAATTCTCGGTTCGAACGAGCGCGTTAACTTTGCGGTCATCGGCTTGAATGGCCGTGGTTATGCGCATCTAGCGTCACTCAAGGCGAATAAAAATGCTGCGCGCATCTCGCACGTTTGCGATGTGGATGGCGATATTCTCCGCAAGTTTGCGGCCAGCACGCAGAAAGAGATGGGTGAGTCTGCCATCGCCGAGAAAGACTTCCGCAAAATACTCGAATCGCAAGATGTAGATGCCATTACGATCGCCACGCCCGACCACTGGCATGCGCCCATGGCGATTGCCGCATTGCAGGCGGGCAAGCACGTTTACGTGGAGAAGCCATGCAGCCACAATCCCGCCGAGGGTGAGCTGCTGGTGCGGGCACAGCAGAAATATCGCAAGCTGGTGCAGATGGGCACGCAGCAACGTTCCTCACCGCACACGATAGAGATTATCGGGAAAATTCATGGCGGTGTAATTGGCAAGCCTTATTTTGCGAAAGCCTGGTACGTGAATGTGCGGAAGTCCATTGGCACCGGCAAGGAAGTACCTGCGCCGCCGCAACTGGATTGGGATTTGTGGCAGGGCCCGGCGCCGCGCCGTCCCTACCGCGACAACGTGCATCCCTACAATTGGCACTGGTTCAGAATGTATGGCACGGGCGAGACGCTGAACAATGGCACCCACGAGGTGGATGTTTGCCGGTGGGCACTCGGGGTTGATTACCCCAAACGAGTTACAGCCTCGGGCGGCAGATACCATTTCAAAGACGACTGGCAGTTTTATGACACGCTCGTGACCAGCTTCGAGTACGAAGATTCGATGATCACATGGGAAGGCAAAAGCTGCGAGGGAATGAAATATTACGACCGCGATCGCGGCTCGACAATTATGGGAACGAAGGGCACGGTGCTGGTGGACCGTGATGGTTACGAAATCTACGATCTCGAAGGAAATAAAACCAGCGAGTTTAAAGCCGGAAGCGAAAGCTCCTCCGCCGATCTCATCGGCAGCGATTCCATGACAGACGCTCATTTCACGAATTTCATCGCCGGTATTCGTAAAGGCGAAAAACTCAATGCTCCTGTGTCAATCGGCAACATTGCAGTGACAATGTTGCAGTTGTCAAACATTGCGTGGGAGGTGAATCGCGAGCTGCGCCTCGATCCGAAAGATGGGCGCATTCAAGGCGATGCCGAGGCGATGAAGATGTGGGAGCGGGAATACGAAAAAGGCTGGGCACCGCATGTCTAACAAGACTGTCATATCACGCCGCGATTTCGCCCGTACGAGCGCAATCGGGGCAGCTGCTATTGTGGCATCGAGCAATCTGTCGACGTTCGCGCTGGACCGGCAGCCGGTCAATGAAGCATTGCCGGTTCGCCTGGGGCTGGCCAGTTACACATTTCGCAACTTCACCCGCGTACAATTGATCGGCTTCATGAAGCAGCTCAACATATTTACGCTCAACGCGAAAGATGTGAAAGATCATCTGCCCATGGATGCGCAGGAGGTAGCCGCGCTGAACGACTACACGGCGGCAGGCATCAAGCTTCATGCCGCTGGAGCCATTTACTTTTCGAAAGATGAGGATGCCGACATCCGCGCCAAGTTCGAGTATTGCAAGCGAGCCGGCATCGGTGTGATTGTCGCCGGTGACCCTACGCTTGAAACTTTGCCGCGCATCGAAAAATTCGTCAGGGAGTTCGACATCCGCATTGCGATCCACAATCATGGCCCGGAAGATAAGTTATGGCCTTCGCCGCTGGATGTATTGAGGGCTGTCAAAAACATGGACCCGCGTATGGGGTGCTGCATTGACGTAGGTCACGCGGTTCGCGCCGGTACGGATGTGCCGCAAGCGATTCATGAGGCAGGCCCAAGATTGTTTAACGTGCACATGAAAGACCTCACGAATTCTCAGAGCAATGAAAGCCAGGTCGCAGTTGGGGATGGAATCATGCCGGTGCGAAGGATTTTTGAAGCCCTGATTGCCGCAAAGTACAACGGCTTCGTTGACCTGGAGTATGAGGTTCATCCCGACGATCCCATGCCCGGCGTGAGTGCCAGCTTTTCCTATATGCGAGGAGTTTTGGCGGGCATGGGCTATGCCATTCCAGCTCAGCAAGATTCGTAGCGTTCCATCCCCCTACTCGGGCCGTGCTAACAGAGTTGCAAGAAAAATGCGCGTGGCGCGCAGTGCAGCCCGCAGCCGCGTAGTCGGGAACGTATTTGAAGCTGGGCGGGAAGGGATTGGTTTGGAGTTGTTTCTGGTTCGATCTTTTGCTCCGCGCAGGCGGCGAATTTTGGGCGAAAAATTAATCTCGACACACTTTAAGCACGGGCACTTAAATGCGGAGTCGTCGGGAAAGACAATGTGCCCGCAGTTGCCGCAGATCAGCCGGCCGTTGGAAAGTACGTTCATCGCGCGAAATTTATCGTCCTGAATGCAATAGGGGCAACGGGCATCTTCGCGGGCATCGTTGAGCGTCAAACTCGCCGCTCCGCTTTCGATTGGACGGGCATGGGAAAGCTGACTATATCTGCCGCGCATTTTGCCGACTGTTCGATGCCGTACTTTGCGTGCGTACTGTGGGGTACTAAGGTAAGGTTGCTTAAGTCGATTGTTTTAAGCAGATACTTCTGGGTTCGTGCTGATAATTAAGCTTTGCCAGAGTTACTTCTCAGTTATCTGCACCGATTTTGATGCAATTTTCACCAGTTCTTAACACTCCTTCAACATTTCCTCACTACAACTGAAGCATGGATCTGCCCGTGTACAACACGCTGATCCTCTCTGACCTGCACCTCGGTGCGGCAACGAGCCACACGCGCGAAGCCACCCGCGTGCTCAAGGAAAATGTTTTCCAGCGGCTGATTCTTCTGGGCGATATCTTCGCCGACTTGAACTTTGCGCGTCTGACCAAAGACCACTGGAAGTTTCTCGGCTACATCCGCAAGCTGTCGAACCCGAAGCGAAATATCGAAGTGGTGTGGGTGGAAGGCAATCACGACCACGGCCTCACGGACATCATGTCGCACCTGGTGGGAGTGCGCGTCTACCAGCGCTATGCGTGGCAGTATGCCGGATTAAGGCACATTGCGATTCACGGGCATCAGTTCGACGGATTTCAGGTGAACAATGTGCGGCTTAGCCGGGTGGGCACCGAGCTGTATCTCAAGCTGCAAAAGTTGGATTTCAAGAGCAAGCCGGTCGTGCGGCTGATCGACCGGCTGAACACGCGCTGGCTGCGCATGTCATCGAAAGTGGCAGCCGGAGCATTGCAGTATGCGCGGCAGCACGAAGCCAGCCGCATTTTCTGCGGGCACACGCACGAAGCCGTGCGGGTGGAGCAGGACGGAATCGAATACTACAACTCGGGCGGCTGGGTTGACTCCCGCCTGACTTACTTGACCGTTGACGACCAGGGGGTTCGCATCCATGACTATGACGAAAATGATTACGATGAGCGCGACAAACTCGAACCCGGCGAGCATGAACACGTCGAGCGAGCTGACGATCGTGATTCCAGCCAAGAACGAAGCGAAGCTGATTCCGCGTTTGCTGACTTCGCTGATGAATCAGGATTACCCGAAGATGTCGAGTACGAGAGTGTTGGTGGCCGACGCTAATTCGACCGACGGCACAGTGGAAGTTGTGCTCGGCTTTCGCGACCGCTTGAATGTGAGCGTGATTCGCGGCGGAATGCCTTCGGTGGGGCGCAACCTGGGAGCGGCGCAGGCGGAAAGCGATTATGTGCTGTTCCTGGATGCCGATATCGAGCTGGCAAGCCCGTCGCTGGTGCGGCAAACGGTGGAGATGGCGCAGCGCAAGCAACTCCACTGCGTGACCACGAACATTATTTGCCGCGATGGCAATTGGATCGACAAAGTGTTCTACGCAGGCAATGATTTTTTTCAATATCTGTCGCAGTTACATCATCCGTTTGCGACGGGAATGTTCATGCTGTTTGACCTGAAGCAGTTCCGCAAATTGCGCGGGTTCCACGAGCAGGTGGCGTTTGCCGAAGATTATCTTCTCAGCCAGCAGGTGGAGCGCAAGCGCTTTGGAATTGTGCGGGGCGGGGTTTATACGACCAACCGCAGATTTAAGAAGATGGGGCATCTACGGGTGGGATGGCTGTTTTTGAAGACGGCGATGAACTATTGGAACGAGAGTTACTTCCTGCGCGATCACAAGTATTGGCAGGCGTAATTTTTCGTGGGCTCGTTTAAGCCCTGACATTGATTTTTCTTGGTGGCCACAAAAACAGGATCCAGCCAACCAGCCGGATCCTGTTTTGCTTTTGATGAGAAATAGCGAAGCTTCAGAAGCGAAATACGAGTCCGGTGGACGCGCGGACATTGTTCTGCGTGTTGCCGAAAAACTGGGTTCTGACGTAATCCGCCTGCAAGCGCCAGCCAAAGCGGGGAGTGATGGTGTAGTCGGCGCCACCGCCAATGGCCGCGGCCCAGGAATTATCCGTACCGGCAAAAACGCCGGCGTTCACGTGCGCGCCGCCTACCAAGACTTCCGCGAAGGGACGAAAAGCTCCTGTCGTAAACGAAGCTCGCGGACCGACTAAAAAATTCCGCTCGATAATATCGGCGGTGAAAGTAGAGCAGCCAAGGCCGGTAGTGGGAAAGGTCTGGCAGATGGGAAAGCCCTGCTGCCCGTAGTGAGTGTCGATGTCGCCGACGATCGACACCCAGCGATAGATCCTGACCTCGCCGGAGCCTTCCCAGCCGTAGGTGCTGGCTCGCCCCTGGGACGAAAGAGCAGTGCTATAAAACGAGTAGCCTGCGAAAACGTTGACGCGCGAAGGCGCAGTTGGTTCCGGCGCAGACGCTGGCGCCTGCGCCAGGGTGAAAGTTGGCAAAAAGAGAATAGTGAAAAGGATAAATCCGATTGTTCGCATATCGATATCAACATTATCTTATATGCGTGGAATGGGCCAATGCGTTGCTTGGAGTCTTTTTAACCGCTTACTTCCCCGCCAGTTCTCTTTTCACCGCTTCGCTTACCATCTTGCCGTCCACCCGCATGCCGGCCCCGTTAAACCGTGCCATCGCGTTTTTCATCACGGTGCCCATATCTTTCATCGTGGGCTGGCCCATCTCGGCGATGACTGCTTTCACGCCTGCGATCACTTCATTTTCTCCCGCAGCCTTCGGCAAATAGCCCTCGATCAGAATAATCTCGGCCGCTTCCTTGTCAGCCATCTCCTGGCGGCCGCCTTTGGTGAACTGCTCAACCGACTCCTTGCGCTGCTTGATCAGCGTGGTGAGAACGGCCTGCGTTTCTTTCTCGTCGAGCGGCGCCATTTTTTCAATCTCGCGATTTTTTAACGCAGTCTTGACCATACGGAGAGTGGATAAGCGGTGTTCCTCGCGCGCCTTCATGGCGGCGATAATGTCCTGCTGTATCTGTTCGATAAGGCTCATGAGCATCAATTATATCGAAGGGCCGATGGCGCCATTTTTTCGCTTTTTCCGTGACGAATCGGCTGCTTATTTGCATCAGATGCGTAGGAGGAATTCATCATGAGCAAACTTGCCATTTGGGTGCAACTTGAAGCAAAGGCCGGCAAAGAAAAAGAATTGGAAGAATTTCTGAAGTCGGCACAGCCGCTGGCCGAGCGCGAGCCGGGAACCGTTTCCTGGTATGCGATCAAAATGGGGCCGGGGAAATACGGCATCTTCGACACCTTTGCCGACGAAAATGGCCGCACTGCGCACCTAAATGGTGAAGTTGCCAAGGCGCTTTTTGCCAAAGCGGACGAACTTCTGGCGAAGCCGCCCGAGATTGCCAAGCCGGAAGTCCTCGCAGCGAAAGGGGCGAAGCGCTGAATTCATTTTTTGATTCCTCGCAATGCGATATTCAGATCGTAATTCGTGAGAAAGCTCAACCGGGAACGCCGATAGCGCGTCCGCTTCCGATAAACTGTTGGAGAAGTACCATTTTCTGATTTCTTCAGGATTATTGGAATGCTACGCAAGAACCGTCTTTTTACTCCAGGCCCAACGCCGTTACTGCCGGCGGCGCAAACGGCCATGGCATCGTTTACGGCGCACCACCGCACGGCTGATTTTAAAGCGCTGTTTCAGCGCGTGCTGGCCGATATGAAGGATTTCATCGGCACGAAAAATGACGTGCTGGTGCTGGCTTGCTCGGGCACAGGCGTTATGGAAGCGTCGGTGTCGAACTTGACCTCGCCGGGCGATAAAGTTCTGGTGCTTACTGCGGGCAAGTTTGGCGAGCGCTGGACGGGTTTGGCGAAGGCGTTTGGCTGCAATGTAGAAGTCTTAAGCCGTCCTTACGGCGAAACCTTCTCGCTGGATGAAATTCGCAACCGTCTTACTTCCGAAGTGCGCGCAGTATTGGTTCAGGCGACAGAGAGTTCGACTGGAGCGCGCCATGATGTTCGCGGTATCGCGAAGATCGTTCGCGAGCAGCAAGACACGCTGCTGGTTGTCGATGCCATTACTGGATTGGGAACGACTCATCTGGATGTCGATGGCTGGGGCGTGGATGTAATTATCGGCGGCTCGCAGAAGGCGCTGATGATGCCGCCGGGACTTGCATATTGTGCGGTGAGCGAACGCGCGTGGAAGCGGATGGACTCGACGACTTCTCCGCGTTATTACTTCGACTTGCGTAAGGAGCGTAAGTCCGCGGCGAAGGGTGAATCGGCATATACGCCGGCGACCTCGTTGTTTGCCGCACTGGGAGCGGCGTTGGAGTTCATCCGCGCCATGGGCAAAGGCGATTTGGCTAAGGGCCGCGAGGCGCTGGTGGAAAATGCCGTACTCTGCGCGGAGATGACGCGCGCCGGAGCGAAGGCTTTGGGATTGCAGCTATATGCCAGCTCCCCAGCGGCCGCGCTGACTGCTATCTGCTCACCCGGCGGAATAGATTCCGGCAAAATCGTGAAGGAATTCCGCGAGTCATTCGATGCGGTGGTCGCGAACGGCCAGGGTGAGATGAAGGGCCAGTTGTTCCGCATCGCCCACATCGGCTATTACGATTATCTCGACACCATCGGCATCCTGGGTGCTCTTGAACATGTGCTTGCACGCGTGGCCGGAAAAACGGTGGATTATGGCGTTGCACTCCGCGCTGCTCAGGAAGTGTATGCGCGCGAGATAGCCAAAAATCCGCAACTGATCGGAGCTTGAGGACCGCTGTGAAACGGCCCTCAAATCTAGTTGATAGTGAATGTTACGGCAGCCGAAGTTTCGGCCAGCGTTCCGCCACTTCCGTATGCTCCGGTGCCCGTAACAGCCGGATTGATTACGGTAACCGGCACCGTGGCGGGAGTGGCAAACGCGTCGGCCGCGATGGTAGCTGTGAGTTGGCTGGCGCTCACGTAGGTTGTGGTTTGCGCCATGCCGTTCCAATAGATGGCTGCGTTGGTAGAAAAATTTGCGCCGTTGACAGTCAAAATGAAAGCGGGGCCGCCCGAATCGGTATTGTTCGGGGCGAGTTCGGCGATGCTCGGCATCGCTCCGGCGGTTGCTGGGGTCGTGGCCTTCGAGCTGTAGCCGCAACCGAACGTGAAAGCGGTCAGCGCAGCCAGCAATATTGCTGAAATTCTCTTCATTACGGATTCCTCCAGGGCATATCGCCCATGGAATAAGTGTAGGAATGCCTAAAAGTTCGCGTGTCAGGAGACTGTCAAATACCTGTCAAGGTTCTATCCAATATCGACTTTGTTTTTTGAAATCTTCGGAAGGAAAAGAGTGTGCCCGTGAAAATTGTGATCGCGGAAAAGATATCCGCATCGGCAGTTGAGCAGTTGCGCGAACCCGGTTGGAATGTGCTTACCGCAGATCAGCTTGGCAGCAAGCTGGAAGCGGAATTGGAGTCCGCCGACGCGTTGATCGTGCGCTCCGCCGTGCAGGCGGATGCGGCGCTGCTGGCGCATGCCAATAAATTACGCGTGATTGGCCGCGCCGGTGTGGGCGTAGACAACATCGATCTCGATGCGGCGACACGCCAGGGCATTGCCGTAATGAACACGCCCGGCGCGAACGCGGTGGCCGTGGCAGAGCAGACGTTGGGCATGATGCTCGCCATGGCGCGCCATCTTTGCCGCGCCGATGCATTGATGCATGCCGGCAAATGGGAGAAAAAATCGCTGCAAGGAACCGAACTGCGTCGTAAAACACTCGGCATTGCCGGGCTGGGCCGCATCGGCATGGAAGTTGCACGAAGGGCGCGGGCATTTGGGATGGAAATTGTCGGGCACGACCCCTTTGTCTCTATTGCCGTAGCCAAGGAGCAAGGGATTCGCCTGACGAGCCTCGATGAACTCTATGCTGCGGCGGATTACATTACCCTCCATGTTGGTCTTACGCCGCAGACCGCCGGAATGATCAACGAAGGTGCGATCAAGAAAATGAAAAAAGGTGTGCGCCTGGTGAATTGCGCGCGCGGAGAGCTGGTGAACGAAGCGGATTTGGCTGCTGCGCTGAAACAAGGCTATGTGTCTGCCGCTGCGCTCGATGTTTTCAATGAAGAACCGTTGAAGAGTTCACCGCTGCAGGCGATGGAGAATGTTATTCTCACGCCTCACATCGGCGGCCAGACCTATGAGGCGCAGGAAGCGGTAGGTGTGCAGATTGCGCAGCAGGTCCGCGAATATCTCAAGCACGGCGTCATTCAAAATGCGGTGAACGTGCCTTCCGTCTCCGCCGAAGAATATGCCGAAATGCAGCCCTACATTGTTCTGGCGGAGCGCATGGGCTCGTTCCTGGCGCAGATTTCCGCAGGCTCAATCGAGGAAATTTCGTTGCGCTACAGCGGGCATATTGCGGAGTGGAAGACGGAACTGATTCGTAATGCCGCAATCAAAGGCATTCTGAACCAGACTCTGGAGGAAAAAGCCAACCTGGTGAATGCTGCGTCTCTGGCCGATTTACGCGGGCTGCGCGTTCACGAAGCGCACAAAGCGAAAGCCTCAACCGGCGGCGCGGGCAGCGTGCTCTCGGTTTTCCTGAAGAGTTCGACGGAAGAGCACATGGTGAAAGGCGCGGTTCTGCACGGCAGTGTGCCCCGATTGCTGCACATCGATGACATTGACGTGGAAGCACCGCTGGGACGCGACCTCATCTTTCTGCGGAATAACGACGTCCCCGGCGTGATCGGCAAGGTGGGCACGATCCTGGGCGAGAACGAGATCAACATCGCTGACTTTTCATTAGGACGGCGCAGCGTTGAATCATCTTCGAAACCGCGCGAGGCCATTGCCGTGGTCCATGTGGATGGACATGTGCCCGAGGCTGTGCTGCGGAAGTTGGAGGAGATTCCTGCGGTGCGGCAGGCGAAAGCGGTGCGACTGTTCTAAAAATTAGCGAACTACCGATTGACTACGCTTCATCCCGCCTAAGCTTGCGGCTCTCGGCCAGCAACGCCATCGAGTGCATCAAATTTTGCAGCGTTACGATACCGATCAGCCGTTCATCCTCAACTACTGGAATAATGCTGGAGTTGCGCGCAGTGAGCTTGCGGAAAGCCGAGGCGAGCGATTCCTGCCGCATGGAGACTTCAAATAACTTGTTCATCACGGCCTGTACATAACCATTGCCCTCAACCCGTAAAGCCTCCAGAATGCGCTGGCGCGAAATCACCCCCACCATGTCACTGCCGCGAACCACGGGGAAATCATCCTGTAGCGAGTGAACGGCCTTATCCAACGCATCTTGCAGCGTATCCGCCGGAGAGAGAGTCGCAAAGTCGGTGAGCATTACTTCTTCCAGCCGCACATTATCGAGCACCGACTGGAAGATCACGGCCCGCTCTTCGAGCTGCGCCGCCGAGAAAATAATGACGCCGACCATGGTGAGCCAGGTGTCGCTGAACAATCCTGCAACCATCAGCAGCATCGCCATGGCATGACTGATGGAAACAGCACGCCGCGTCGCCGCTGCGGGATCGATGGTGCGCGCAAAATAAGCCCGCAGCACGCGGCCACCATCCAGAGGGTAAGCAGGCAGAAGATTTATGCCCGCCAGATAAAGGTTCGCCCATACCAAACTTCGCGGCAAATTACCGGACTGAAAAAACGGCCACTTCCACAAATTCGCGCCAAAGCCGGTAGCGTAAATCACACCGGTCGCAAGCGCGGCCAATCCAAGATTAACGAGCGGCCCTGTCAGGGCGATGCGCACATCCCGCGTCCATGCTTCCTGGCTCGATTGTGCCGGTTGGGTGCGCGATTCTTCAAATACGGTTACGCCGCTAAGCGGCAGGAGAATAACCGCCTTCGCCGTCAATCCGGCGCGTTGCGCTACCAGCATATGGCCGATTTCGTGCGCTGCCACACAGGCCAGCACGATTCCCACCAGGGCAACATCCCGCGATCCGTTGGCGGAGCCATGTACGTTGTACTCTGTCCAGAAAACAAATAGAGGCAGAAGCAGGAATGTCAGATGAAGGCGGACTTCCACACCAAACAGCCGCCCGACGTGGATGGAGAAACTTCGCATAACTTTGGCTACTACTGTTATTTTACATGGTCGGATATAGTGGCTGCGGTACTCGAAGGTTCAAAGCCGTGCGGGTGATCGCAGGCAAATATCGCGGGCGCGTTCTGCGCTCATTGAGCGGCCAAGATATCCGGCCCACTTCCGACCGTTTACGCGAGACTTTATTCAATGTGCTGACTGCGGGAAATCCTGCTGCGCTGGAAGGGACAGTCTGGCTGGATTTGTTTGCGGGCACAGGTGCGGTGGGAATTGAGGCGCTCAGCCGCGGCGCCAGACAAATCTATTTCGTGGAAAATTCAGACCGTGCGGCAAAGTTGATCGAGCGGAATTTGCAGAGCCTGGAAATCGGCGATGGTTACAAAATTTTGCCCGACGATCTGGCAAAAATTATCTGGCAATTGCAACGGCAGCACGTGACGGCTGACGTTGTGTTTCTTGATCCGCCTTACCGCATGCGGGAGGCCTACAAAGAGACGCTCACGGCGCTCTCCGAATCGTCGTTGGTATGGGCCATGTCACTGGTGATAGCGGAGCACGAAAAGCAGTTCGACCTGGGCGACGAGTTTGGCTCACTGCGAAGGGTACGCCGGCTGGTGCAGGGGAATAACGCGCTCAGTTTTTTCCGTATCGGCGGAAGTCCGGATCTGAACGAGCATTTCAGCAGGAAGCTTTCCGCTGAATAGCAAGCGCGATTTACATAATCAGTTCGTTGCCTCGGCGCATGATCGGGTGCTGCATTTCCTGCAAATCGTTCTTCACTCTATTGAGGCCGTAAACACAGCCTTCAAAATCTTTTGAAAGATGCGCGAACAAGGGAGCGACTTTCGCGTACTCGAAGTGCTCAAACTTCGAGACAATGTAATAGCTCTCTTTTCCAGCTTTCATCCACTCGACAAAACTCTCCAGCCGGTTGCGGCGCAGGCGTAAATGGTTGATGCTCTCCGGAAACATTCCAGTGAAAAACAACGCGTAATCGCCAATATGTTTGCGCACCTGGCGTTCGCGATCGAACGAAGGCGCGGGCCCATAAACCGGATCGGACTCGAGAATCATCTCGCCTACATCGGTAAGAGGACGGTCGGCGGTATCGTGAATCTTGAACAATTGATCGGTCTCGCAGAATTCGGTCAACAGGTGAGAGACGTAAGAAACAACTTGCGGATCGCGAATGCCGATCTCCTCGGCATAATGGCGCCCCACTAATTCCTCGAACAGTTGCCGCAATGGATGAGATTCCCGAATCATTCTGCTAACCCCCAAAAGCCGCATTGCAAGCGGACTTTCACACGTACTGGGTAACTAGTTACCGCAGATGCAAGTTAAAAGCAAGTGACTTTTGTTTCTGGCCTGCATCATTTCCGTCAATGATAGGAGGCGCAAAGCTTTGCAAAGTTTGCAGGGCCTTTTTGTTGGCACACTGGAGCCACGGCTGCCAATTGCAGCAGCTAAACGCATTAGAATGGATATGCGGCAGGAGGAAAGTGAGCGAATGGAAAGAACGAACATTTCAAGCGGCACGCAGTGGGAACCTATTGTCGGTTACTCTCGCGCGGTAAAGATTGGACCATACGTGCACGTCTCAGGCACCACGGCGACCGGTACGGATGGCAAGATTGTAGGCGTGGGAGATGTATACGCTCAGTCAATACAGATCCTGGAAAACCTTGAGAGCGCTTTGCAGAAAGCCGGCACCAGCATGAAAGACGTAGTGCGCACGCGAATCTATGTCACGGACATTACGCAGTGGGAAAAGGTCGGCAAAGCCCACGGAGAATTTTTTGGCAACATTCGCCCGGCCACTTCGATGATTCAGGTGAGCGCGCTGATCTCGCCGGAGATTCTGGTGGAAATTGAAGCGGATGCTTATATCGGTTGATGCCGGGAGTTTCCGCGGTCGTCCCTACGGGGTTGGAACCGCCGAGGGCGTGTTCTAATATCCTTCCGTACGTTTTCATTGCACATTTTAAGGAGCCGATCATGAAGGGATTTCTGCATTCCGCCGTGGCTGTGGCTGCGATTCTGGGGATTTGCGGGCGAGGCGTTTCTCAGCAGATCGGTGGCGAACAGAGTTCCAAAGTTGTCGCCATCCACGCCGGGCACGTGCTCGATGTTAAGACGGGCAAATTGCTTGCCGATCAAACGGTCGTAATTGAAGACGGTAAAATCGTAAGCGTCGGCGAAGCCTCGGCATCGAAAGCTCCAGCCGGCGCTGTAAGCATTGAGCTGCCGGGTGCAACTATCCTGCCTGGATTGATCGATGCCCACACGCACCTCACCTCCAATCCCACCTTTGGCTATGAAGAATTGGCCATCTCTATACCGCGCGAAGCACTCATTGGCGCCAAGAACGCGCGCGTCACTCTGAATGCCGGATTTACGACTGTGCGCAACGTCGGAGCCGACGGTTATAGCGATGTAGCTCTGCGCGACGCCATCAATGCCGGCGATGTCCCCGGCCCGCGAATGCTGGTGAGCGGCCCGCCGTTAGGCATTACCGGCGGCCACTGCGATAACAACCTGCTACCTTTCGAGTATCACGCCGTGGGCGATGGCGTAGCCGATGGCATTGCCGCTGTGCAGCACAAAGTCCGCGAGAACATCAAATACGGCTCCGACCTTATCAAAATTTGCGCCACGGGCGGTGTGCTCTCCAAAGGCGATGACCCGCAGGCTTCGCAATACACGCTCGAAGAGATGAAGGCCATCGTCGCCGACGCGCATCGGTTGGGGCGCAAAGTCGCGGCACACGCTCACGGAGCGCAGGGCATTCTGTGGGCATCGCAAGCGGGCGTGGATTCCATTGAGCACGGGTCGTACATTGACGATGCCGGCATCGCCGAGATGAAGAAGAACGGCACCTATCTCGTACCGACGCTTTACCTTGGCGATTGGTTTCTCGAAAATGCTGCTGTCAACCATGTGCCCGATTTCTACCTGGCAAAAGCCAAAGCCGTGATGCCCATCGCCCGCAAGAACATTGCGCACGCTTTTGCCAGCGGAGTGAAAGTTGCATTTGGGACCGATGCAGCTGTCTATCCCCATGGGATGAACGCGCATGAGTTTGCGGTGATGGTGAAGCTAGGATTGACTCCGTTGCAGGCGATTCAGGCGGCAACGATCAATGCCGCCGATTTGTTGGGCTGGGCCGGAAAAGTGGGAAGCCTGGATGCCGGTGCGTGGGCCGATATCGTCGCCGTGGATGGCGATCCACTGAAAGATGTAACCACGCTGGAGCGTGTGAAATTTGTGATGAAGGGCGGAGAAGTGGTAAGGAACGATTACGCGAAGTAAGTCGCATAGCAGAGCTTCCTCTGCGATCTTCGCGGCCTTTCTTCACGAACTCAACGCTAAAGCTTTCCCATCGAAACAAATCGCGATAGCTATTTCAGCTGCGCCCGTTCGGTAACCCAGTCGGTCCAGTAAGAATCCTTACCGCTGGCGATGAGCGAAGTTTTTCCATTCACCGCATCTACAAAATTTTCAATCAACGGAACATGCACATTCTCATGCACCGGGAGATGTTCTTGCCCGCCGGGATAAATCAGGTCAGGCCCGTTCAATGGGCTCAATTCCATCTCGCCTTCCGTGCCGCGAATGCGGCATTCGTCGTGCTTTGCTTTCGAATGCCAGCGCACATCCACTATGCCGCGCATGCCGCCTGCGTAATCGACCATGATCGTCGCATTGTCCTCTACCGGATAGTGATGAACCACATTGGAAAGAGATCCTACCGCCCGAACCGGCTGCCCAAATAAAAAATTCAAAACGTCAATGCGATGGGAAGCGATATCGTAGAGCGGCCCACCTCCCGCCTTTGCCGGATCAAGAAGCCATCCGCGAAAACTCCCGTCGTCTTGGCGCCATTCATGGCAGGTAAGTTCCGCGAGTACTGGCGTACCGATCGCTCCAGCTTCCAGCAATTGCTTCGCCCGTTGCACCTTCGGATAAGCCCGGCGATAGTAAGCCACGCCAAAAAGTCTTCCGCACTCTTCCGCCGTCCCTACCATCGAGCGCGCCTCGGCCTCATCCATTGCCATGGGCTTTTCGCACAGCACGTGCTTGCCCGCGCGCAGAGACTGGATCGTCTGCGGCGCATGCAAAAAAACCGGAGTCGAAACGTAAACCGCATCCACTGCGGAATCCGTAAGGGCTTCATCCAGGCTGGTCCAAACGCGAGTCTTATAAGGCGTGGCCTTGGCGGCATCGCGCGTGACTAGTCCGTAAAGAGAGCTTCCCGGCACAGACTGAATCGCAGGGATCACCCGCCGCGTCGAGATATCTCCAATTCCAACCACAATCCAGTTCAGCATAAGTCAGACGATCCTGTTTCAACGATCCGCCAGAAAATCAAAAGGGCCAGCCCGTAAGCCGGCCCCGTCATCGATCTTATAAACTCAACTACTTCTTGGGAGCGATTGCGTCCTTGGCAGCCTTGGCAACGCGGAATTTCACCACGGTCTTAGCCTTGATCTGAATGGGCTCGCCGGTCTGCGGATTCCGTCCCACGCGGGCTTTGCGGTGCGCTTTCACCAAACGGCCCAACCCGGGCACAACGAATATACCGTTTTTCTTGGTCTCTTTTACGGCAACGTCAGCGAGCTCTTCAAGAAATGCCGCTGCAGTCTTGTTGGGGATTTCGGTTTTCTCGGCCAGATGGCGGACGAGTTGTGTTTTGGTCAATCCTGATGCCATGTTTCCTCCTTGAAATGATTAGAAATTCGATTCCGGATGCGATCTTACATGAACGCACCTGTGGAAAACACCCTTATTTTACGCGGGTTCCGCATATATAGCACCACGAAAGGGCCGTTTTTACAAGCTTTTTTGCCAATGACACTCCCAAAATGGCCCAAACATGCGTATCTTAAGAGTTACCTACTCTCTCAGCGCATCCATTTTTGTCGGCAGCGACAGGCCGTTTTCGTCACTCGCATTCTTGTACACGAGCTCGCGATGCGATAATGCGGCAAAGGAGATTCACCGATTTGAGTTGCGCCATCTGCGAAATTCGCAAGGAAAAACGCTTCTGCCCCGCTATTCACAGCCGCATCTGCCCGCAATGCTGCGGCGAGCAGCGTGAAGTCACACTGGATTGCCCCAGCGATTGCCCTTATTTGCAGCAGGCGCGGCAGCACGAAAAGCCGCGCCCAGCCAGCGATTTTGACGCGGCGTCATTATTTTTGCAAATCGAAGTCTCCGAGCAATTCACTTACGAGCGCGAGCACCTTCTGATGGGATTAAGCTACGCGCTGACAAAAGCGGCGCAAGCGGATCGCAGCCTCAACGATTACGATTTAATCTCCGCGCTTTCGACCATGTGTACCAGCTACGAACGCCTGGCCAGCTCCGGCCTGCACTACGAGCAACCGCTTACCAGCCGATCGCAGCAGGTGGTTGCAGCGCAGATGGAAGAAATGGTGAAGCAGTATCGTGAGGCCGAACAGAAGCAACTGGGTTATTCCAATTTGCGCGATCTGGATGTTCTGCGGGCGCTGGTCTTCCTGCTCCGCCTCGGCCACGGACGCACGTCGGGCCGCCCTAAATCGCGCGCATTCATCGATTTTCTCGTCGCGCAATTTCCTGAACCGCAGTCGGCAGTTGTCACCCCGCAAGATGCCGGCAGCCGCATCATCGTCCCATAGGCTAATTTTGCGAACGCCTTCGTACTGTCTGCCCTTCTGGCAGCGCATCCCGCAATTCGCGAATGCTTTTCTTCAACACTGGATGTTGCACATCCGGCGCAATCTCCGCGATCGGCTCTAATACGAAACGCCGCTGGTACATGGCAGGATGCGGGACTATAAGCTCCGAAGAATTTATGACCTCATTGCCGAACAACAAAATATCAATATCAATGGTGCGAGGCCCCTTCTTTTGCGCTCGCTGCCGTCCCATCTCCTGCTCAATGCGCAGGATCGAATTCATCAGTTCCTGCGGGGTTTGGCTCGTCTCCATCACGAGAGCACAATTCAAAAACCATGGCTGTCGAGTGAATTCAACCGGCTCGGTTTCGTAGCAGGAGGATACGTCGACCAGCTGACCAATGGCCCCCAACCGTTCTTGTGCTTCGCGCAGATGTGCCTCACGGTCGCCGACGTTCGATCCTAAAGAAAGATAGATCCGCATGGTAATGATGCAACTGATACCTTGGTCACTTTCCGCGCACGGAGCCCCGCTTCTAGAATTAAACCATGTTGGAGTCTCTCTTGTTGAGTCGCGACGTAGAAGTATTTCGCGTCCTGCGCCCGACTCTGGAAAAGCTTTCGATCGAGCTCGAAATCTGCCAGGAGGCGAAAAAAGCCAGCGAGATTTTGATCTCGGAGAAGTTCGACGCCGTGATCGTTGACTGCGACGATCTGCCGGGCGGTGTCGAGGTTCTGGAAGGCTTGCGCATAACTCCCAGCAATAAAAATTCCGTGACTTTCGCCATCGTGAATGGCAAGAAAACCACCACGCAGGAAGCGTTCGGTTTAGGCGTTAACTTCGTTCTGCATAAGCCGCTTTCGGCCCTGAATGCCTCCCGTTGCTTCAATGCAGCGTTGAACTTCATGGTGCGCGAGCGGCGCCGCTACTTCCGTCATCCTGTAAAAATGCCGGTCAGTATAGCGCTTGAGGAAAAAGAATTGAAAGCCACAGCCACGAATCTTAGCGAGGGAGGCATCGCTCTGCTGGTGCATCAGGCGCTCCCCAAGAATGCCGCTCCGCGGTTGAAATTCACGCTGCCAAATAGCACGATCGCCCTGGATCTGGACTCGGAAATCGCATGGGCCGACCTCAAAGGGTACGTGGGGCTGCGTTTTCGCAATGTCCCTGCCAGCACCCAGGAAGTTCTCGAACGCTGGCTCGATAGTCAAATGGCGGCAAATCCCAAAATTGAAAAATAAGAGTCAGATCCAAAATTCTTAGCCCGCAACTTTCCCGCGATCCCGGGTATTCAGTTGGTAATTTGCGCCCACGTGTTGGCATGGCAATCTTTAGGAACCGGAGAAATCGCCATGCTGCCTGTCAATTATCGCGTTGCTCAAGTCCAGAGAACTTTGCGCCGGTTCGAAGCCGATGTGCCGCTACTTGACCTTCGAGTGCGGGATCTCTCCGCTGAACGGCAACAATCCGCACGCCAGTTTGCCGCGGCGCTGATCGATCAAACCCGCGCCGAACTCGATCGACTGCTCCAAGAACATCCTGTTCCCATGTTGCAACCGGGGGAACGGCCTTGTGAGCCGGCCGACTAATCTCGTTTTGCCTACGTTCAGCCCCTAACCCACGATAATATTTCCAGCCAACGCAATCTCTTCCAATTGAATATCCTATAGCGATGCCGCAACAATCGCAGGTGCACGCGCCATGATGAATCTTCCAGTGGCTGCGGCGCTGCACGCACATATTTTCTTTTGGCCGCTAAAATTATTAAAGCCAGTTGCTGTAGTTGGTGTCGCGGCTTACCCGCTAATCAGGTCTCCGCAATTGTGGGCGTCCCTCGGCTTGAGGCGTTTGGAAACATTTGGAAATAAAATTTCTGAAAAGAAATCTCTTTCCGTTTTTCTCATTGGCCTATCATTGTTCGCCATTCGAGGAATCGGCGCGCTGCTGACGGGCGTACCGTTACCGCGCTATCACGATGAATTCAGCTATCTTCTGGCGGCTGATACTTTCGCGCATGGAAGATTGTCGAACCCTCCGCATCCCATGTGGGTGCATTTTGAAACATTCCATGTGATCTGGCACCCAACCTACATGTCGATGTATCCCCCGGGGCAAGGTCTGATTCTGGCGCTGGGAGAGGTGTTGGGGAATCCTTGGATCGGCCAGTTGTTGGCTTCGGCGCTGATGTGTGCGGGAATTTGCTGGATGCTGCAAGGGTGGATTCCCGCGCGCTGGGCGCTGCTCGGCGGCGTTCTGGCAGTCGCGCGCATGGGATTGCTGAGCTACTTCACGAACGGATATTGGAGCGCGTGTTTGCCGGCAGTAGGTGGGGCGCTGGTTTTGGGGGCGCTGCCGCGGATACAACATGGTACGCGGAGATTACATACTGCGATTATGGCCGTGGGATTATTCATCCTGGCCAACACGCGTCCGTATGAAGGATTGTTGCTAAGCGCGGGAACAGCGGTTGCACTGCTGGCATGGATGTTCGGCAAGAATGCGCCTCCATTGCGGATTTCCGTGCTAAAGATTGTTCTACCGCTTGCTCTTACTGTTGCTCCTCTCGTGGCATGGACCGGTTATTACTACTACCGTGTAACGGGAAGTCCCTTCCATATGGCCTACGATGCGAACCGCGATATGTATGCGATGGGGCGGTATTTCATCTGGCAAAAACCCTGGCCGCAAAAAACCTACGATCACGCGATGATGCACGCGTATTACGAACGCGAGTTGCGCGAGGCAACCGAGAACCAAACGCTTGGCGGATTTTTCGAACGTGGGGGAAGCAAGTTCTATTATTTCTGGATTACTTATCTCGTAGCGCCACTGCCATTTCTTTTGATTGCCCTGCCATGCGCGGCGCGTGACCGGCGATTGCGCGTCCCGTGGCTCATTGGTGGAATCTTTGTGGTCGGACTGGCAGTAGAAGTTTGGTTTATGCCGCATTATTTTGCTCCGGCCACGGCGCTGCTGTATTTGGTCTTGATGCAGTGCGCCCGGCATTTGCGATGGTTTGAGTGGCGCGGGCGTCCGGTGGGAATTGCATTGGTACGTGCGATTTGCGTGGTCTACGTGGCGACCGCAGTGCTGCGAATCGGGCTGGCGGTGACGCATGTGCACCCGGAAAAAGAGTGGCAGCATGGAGACATGGAACGCGCAGCAATTGTCCGCAAACTGGATGCCCTGCCGGGGCCGCAGGTAGTGCTGGTGAGCTACGCTTCGGATTTTGATCTGGATCGAGAATGGGTTTACAACGGCGCCGATATTGATGGACAAAAAATCATTTGGGCGCGGGATATGGGCGCGGAAAAAAATCGGGAATTGCTGGATTATTATCGCGGGCGAAAATTTTGGACAGTGGAAGCGGGCGGAAGCACAGAACTAAAACCATACGGTGAATGAAATACCTCCTGAAACGAAAACCCATGTCTCGCAAATGCGGCGAGACATGGGGAACCCAACTGAGTCGAAGATAATCCTTTAGAACAGTGCGGTAGGTCGCCGCTTCCAGGGTTTACCCTTTTCGACGGAGACTTTTTCAACCTCATTCACGTAGGCGGCGGCTTGCGTCACAAGGTGGTGCAGGTCGTTGCCGACGCTGATGAACGTAAAACCCTTGTCCAAAAATTCGCCGACGCGTGCGGTGCCGAACAAAAACAATCCAAGGATAACGTTGTTCTTGCGGGCGTGTTCGACCAATTTCTTGGTCGCCGCATCAAGTTCCGGCGAAGTGTACATGTCCGGGAATTTATATTTCTCATAAAGTCCCATCGACATGCACAGATCGTTTTGCCCGAGAAAGAGAATGTCGACACCGGGAACGGCGGCGATCTCGGCGATATTCTCGATGCAGGAAGCGGTCTCAACCTGCAGCGCGACGATGCCTTCTTTGTTGAAAGTTCCCGCGTAGCCAAGCAGCCCGGCCTTATTCATGGAACGTTGAGGAAAATAAACCGAGCGCGTGCCGACGGTGGGATATTTCGCGCAACTAATAGCCTGGCGCGCCTCTTCGGCGGTATTGATATAAGGAATGAGGACGCCGTCAGCTCCCAGGTCGAGCGACTGCTGGATGCCGGGACGGTCGTCGTATCCGCCGACGCGGACGATGGATTTCGCGCCGCCACTGGCGATGGCGCAAAGCGTATAAGAAAGTTTCTCGTGATCCATCGGTCCGTGCTGTGTATCGACCAGCAACCAGTCGTAGCTACTGTGTGCGAGTTGCTCGGCCACAGTGGGGCTGTGCGAATTGAGGAACAATCCCAGCTTGGGCGTGCCTTGACGCAAATGATTTTTGAATTCAGAACCGCTGAGTACGGATTCGGGCATGTGAGTTTCTCCTCAAGCAATATGAATTGTGTAGTGTATCGCAATGCAGCATGAGAGGCAGCGACCCGCGGGTAATTTATTGCCGGGATGACCATGGGACATGCGGTTTGGTTTGGTGTAAGCTTGCGACATCATTTATGTGATTGTCGATTTTAAGAAGCTCAAGGAACAAATATGCGAATGCTCCTGAACTGGGTTTTGAGTGCGCTCGCCGTATGGATTGTGTCGCGGGTGGTGCCGGGAATTTCTGTGAGCGGCCCGGTAGCCGCGCTGATCGCGGCATTGGCGATTGGCTTTATCAACGCGACGATCGGGGTCGTGCTGAAGATTTTGACCTTCCCTCTGACACTGCTCACGCTCGGATTATTCTGGCTCATCATCAATGCGCTCATGCTGAAGTTTGCTTCGGCACTCGTGCCGGGTTTTCAGGTGCGCGGATTCTTCGCCGCATTTGTGGGAGCGATTGTGTTGAGTCTGGTGAATATGTTGCTGAAGTGGCTGATATTTCCAGCCGAAGGCAGATCGTAACTCTATCCCTTCGTCTTGCGCGGCTTGATCGCTTCCCAATCTTCCCGGCTGAGCGCACGGCCGAGGCTGCTGAATTCTCCCGCTCCTTGCAGGAATTCTCCGCCATCCATCCGGATAACTTCACCGTTGATGTATCCCGCCCCGTCACTCACCAGGAATGCAGCAAGGTTTGCCAACTCCTCGGTCGTGCCAAAGCGATGCATGGGATTTCGATCGAGCGCGAGCGTCTCAAGATCGGCGCGCGGCAGGACGCGAGAAAATGCGCCCTGTGTAGGAATAGGTCCGGGAGCAATGGCGTTCATGCGAATTCCCCGATTGCCCCACTCGACGGCGAGGCTACGGGTAAGGGCTTCGACGCCGGCTTTAGAGACTGCGGATGGAACAACATAGGCGGAGCCGACGGGTGCGTATGTAGCGGAAATACTAAGAACGGTGCCGGAACGCCCGGCTTTGAGCCAGCGGCGTCCACAGGCCATGGTGCAGTGCAGAGTTCCCAGGAGCACGATGCCGATGACAGCCTCCCAGGCGCGCGGAGAAAGCTCTTCGGTGCGCGCAATAAAATTTCCGGCGGCATTGTTTATGAGAATGTCGAGCGGGTTCTCTTGCCATATGGAATCGATCATCGCCTCAACGGCATCGGAATTGCGCACGTCACATGGAAAAGGGTGAATCGTGCCTTTTGTCGCGGTGGAGAGTTCGGCGGCAGTTTGCTCGAGAACGTCTTCGCGGCGCCCGCAGATGTGGACGGTTGCTCCAAGTTCGAGGAAACGCTGCGCCATGGCTTTGCCAAGGCCGGTGCCGCCGCCCGTAATGAGTATGCGTTTGTCTTGGAGAAGATCGGTGCGAAACATGCGCATTTGCCTCGAGTGAGGGAATTTATAAATTTAGTAATCGGGTAATTTGGTAATTGAAAAACTCTACGGCCACTCGATTACACAATTACAAATCGGAAATACCTCATTATTAAATTACACATTTGCAGCCACTCGAAATCCGTAGTCAGCATACTGAAACTCCGGCGGGATACTGGAGCGCGCGGAACAGCGCGAAACTTTTACGTGATGCCGCCACGATCCGCCGCGCGAGGCTTTGCGTTGGCTTTTTACCAAGGCCGGTTCAGGGCCATGCGGATTGCGGTCGGGAGAAACCGAATAGTAATCCAGGTCGTACCAGTCACTGCACCATTCGTGGACGTTGTCGCACATGTTGTAAAAGCCAAATGCATTCGGGGCATAGCGAGCGACAGGCTCGGGACCGGTTTGCCAGCGCATCGCATAATCGGGTAACGATTGCGGACGTTCATTTCCCCAAGGAAAGTTGGCCTGCTCCAAACCGCCGCGCGCGGCGCGCTCCCATTCAGCTTCGGTCGGGAGGCGGTAAATGCGGCTGCTTTGCGCGCTCAACCATTGGCAATATTGTTCGGCCTGAAACCAGGAAACGCCGGCAACGGGCTGCACGGGATCATTGAAATTCGGATCACTCCAGAAGGGAGGATGCTTCGATTCCGTTGCTTGTAAGAAGTGCCGATATTCCGCGTTGGTGACTTGCGTGGCGGCAAGTTGGAAGCGATCAACCCATACACGGTGAATAGGGTGTTCACAATCCTGGCCGGAGTCGGATCCCATAAGAAACCAGCCCTCGGGAATCGAAACCATACTAGGTTCGACATGGGCCACAGGAGCAGGGTGAACTTGATGAGCCGCCATCATTTCTTCACTGATCTTCACTGAAAATATTGCCGCGTTGTCTCCGGTCGAGATAAAGTTTAACAGCCCAAGCTTGAGGGAGGCCCACGATGGCGAAAGAAACGCTGCGATTCAAGACGAAGATCGAAGGCAGGGAAGCTGGAGTGGTGGCCGCGATTTCTCCTCCAGTCGATGTATTTGAATTTTTCGGAACGCGGGCACGCGTGCCTATCCGGGGAACGATCAATGGATTTCCATTTCGCTCATCGCTTATGCCTATGGGCGGCTGCCACATGATGCCGGTGAACAAGGCTCTGTGCGCGGGCGCCGGAGTTCAGCCCGGGGACGTCGTGGATGTGGTGATGGAGCGGGATGAGAAAGAGCGAACGGTGGACGCGCCGGCAGCCTTGAAAAAAGCATTGGCCAAAAATAAAACGGCCCAAGCGAATTGGGGAAAAATGGCTTTCACCCACAAGAAAGAAATAGCGCTTTGGATTGCCGACGCGAAAAAGGAAGAAACGCGAGAGCGAAGACTAGAGAAGGCAATGCTAGTTCTGCAAAAGAGAGCGAAGTGGACGGGATGACGAAAATAAGCCCGAGTGTAAGTTTAAATCCTCACACCCGGGCTCAAGATTTTAAACACCGAATTGAAAGACAGAAGTACCGCGAATGGCTTAGACTACCGCTTCCGCGTGATCGTGAATCCTGATCGGCTCTTCTTCCTCTTCGTGAATCGCGGTATGAGTCTTCGCGACCAGCATATAAATCGACGGCACCACAAACAGCGTGAACGCCGTACCGATGATCATGCCGCTAACCAGCATGATGCCGATGCTATTTCGCGCTCCGGCGCCGGGGCCGGTTGCAAGAACCAGCGGGAAGTGGCCGAACACAGTCGCCGCTGTGGTCATGAGAATAGGCCGTAGCCGCGTGTTGGCTGCGCCAGTAATCGCCTCCAGCTTGCTCAAGCCGGTTTCCTGCAAATGGTTGGCGAACTCCACGATCAGGATTCCATTCTTGGCAATCAAGCCGACAAGCGTTATCAATCCGACCTGACTGTAAATGTTCAGCGTCGTGAAGCCGAGGAACGAAAAAGCAAGAGCGCCTGATATGGCAAGTGGAACCGACCCGGCCAGAATAATGAACGGATCACGGAAGCTCTCGAACTGCGCGGCGAGCACAAGATAAATCAAGATCGCCGAGAGCAGGAACGTCCCCAGAAATTTGCTGCCTTCCACGCGCAACTGCCGGGATTCACCCGCATAGTCCACGGTGAAACCCTGTGGCAATATGAGTTTGGCTTGATCTTCCAGAAACGTCAAAGCCTTGTCGAGCGGCACGTTTGGCGGAATCACGCCTTGAATACGCACGGCATTCAACTGCTGAAACTTATTCAGCGATCGAGGCTCGGTTGTGGTCTTCAAGGTCGCGAAGGTAGATAGCGGAACCAGCTTGTCCGCCGATCCCTTCACATAGATTTGCGAAAGCTGTTCGGGTGTAAGTCGCTCAGCCCGCTGCACCTGGGGAATCACTTTGTAGCTGCGTCCTTGAATGCTGAAGCGGTTCACATAGTTTCCGCCCATCATGGTTGATAAATCCTCGCCTGCCTGGCTAAGATCCACACCCTGAGAACGAAGCTTGTCGCGGTCGAATACGACTTCCGTTTGTGGCTGGTCGAACTTCACGTCGGTATCAGCGAAGATGAAAAGTCCGCTGGCCATAGCCTTCTGTACGAGCTGTTCCGCGAGCTGGCTTACCTGTTGCGGTTCAGCCGCCGATACGATGGCGAAATCCACAGGGAAATTGCCGCCTCCGGGTAGCGGTGGCGGCGTCAGTGGAATCACGCGGATCCCGGCGATCTTGGACAATGGGCCGGTTGATTCCACGAGCAATTGCTGTGTGGTCTTCTTCCGCTGGCTCCAGGGTTTGGTCACCATGCCGCCGAAGCCACCATTAGGATTCGTAATCTGGAAGATGCTCCCGCTCTCGGGGAATGAGTGATAAACGTTGTAGACCTCATCCGTGAACAGATTGGTCTGGTCGAGAGTGGAGTTCGCCGAGGATTGAATCACGCCGAACACAACGCCCTGGTCTTCGGATGGCGCGAGTTCCCGCTGCGAGAACATGTAAAACGGAACCATCAGCACGGCAACAATTGCCCAAAGAGCGAGTACGACAGGGCGATATCGCAAGGTTCCCGAAAGCAAGCGAACATACAATGAGCGCACGCTCTCAAAGCGCCGGTTGACAATGCCGGGGAAGCCGCGCTCCGTGTCGCCGGAACGCAACAACTTCGAACCCATCATCGGCGACAACGTCAAAGCGACGATACCGGATACCACAACCGCGCCTGCCAGCGTGAACGCGAACTCCCGGAACAGTGCGCCAGTCAAGCCGCCCTGAATTCCGATTGGCGCGTAAACCGCGGCCAGCGTAATCGTCATGGCGATAATAGGGCCAACCAGTTCGCGTGCTGCGTCCTGCGCGGCGCGGAACGGAGATTTACCCAAGTGCAAATGGCGTTCAACGTTCTCCACCATGACGATGGCATCGTCCACAACCAGTCCGACGGAGAGCACAATCGCCAGCAGTGTCAGCAGGTTGATGGTGAAGCCGGCAATGAGCATCAGGAAAACTGCGCCGATCAGCGAGATCGGAATCGCAACAACCGGAATGAGTACGGAACGGAACGAACCGAGGAAAAGGAAGATAACAACGACCACGATCAGCAAAGTCTCGACGAGCGTGTGCAGCACTTCATTGATCGCGTCTTGAATGTATTCCGTCGAATCGTAAGGAACTCCCAGCTTCATGCCCGCGGGCAACTGCTGCTCGATGGCAGGGAGCGCCGCGCGCACGTTGCGAATCACTTCCAGAGAGTTCGCCGTGGGAAGAACCCAAATGCCCATGAACGTCGCCGTTTCGCCGTTAAAGCGGACATCCTGGTCGTAGTTTTCTGCGCCGAGTTGGACATCCGCAATTTCGCCCAGGCGAACGACAACCCCGTTGTCCTGCTTCACCACCATGTCACGAAACTCATCGGGGCTGCGCAGGTCGGTGTTCGCGATCAGGTTCACCGAAACCATCGTGCCCTTGGTTGCGCCAAGCGCCGAAAGATAGTTGTTTTTTGCCAGCGCATCGTGCACATCGGAGGGCGAGACGCCGCGCGCGGCCATTTCTTGTGGCTTGAGCCAGATGCGCATCGCGAACGTGCGGTCGCCCAGAATGTCGGCCCGCTGCACGCCGCTGATCGAGCTCAACTTGGGCTGCACCACACGGGTCAAATAGTCGGTGATCTGGTTCTGATCGAGATTGGCGGAAGAAATGCCGATGTACATCGCCGCGAACTCGGTGTCGGCGGTGGTTAAGTCGATGACTGGAATTTGCGCGTCGGGAGGGAGATCATTGCGCACCTGCGCCACTTTTGCCTGAACCTGGGTCAGCGCTGCAGTCGTGTCGTAGTTGATTTTCAGGTGCACCGAGATGGTGCTCAGGCCCTGCGCGCTAGTCGACTCCATGTAATCGATGCCGTCCGCGCTGGCAATCACGCGCTCGATTGGCGTCGTCACGAAGCCGCGAACCAGGTCGGCGTTCGCGCCCACGTAGACCGTGGTGACTTGAATCACGGAGATGTCGCTGCGTGGATACTGGCGCACGCTGAGCGAACGGATGGCTTGCAACCCGGCGATAAGAATGACGAGGTTTACAACAATCGCCAGAACCGGGCGCTTAACGAATAGATCCGTAAACTTCATGCAGAACCCTCGCTGAAACTACTGTCGAGATTAACTTTCCTCGGGATGTGGATTGGGGCTGTCGCTGGGCTTAACCGTGTTGTTCACCAGAACAGGCGCGGCGTTGCGCAGGCGGAATACCCCGGAGCTAACCACCTCATCACCGGGATTGAGGCCGGAAGTGATTGCCACCTGATCGCCGCGCGATCCCTCAATTTTTACGACCTGTTGGCGGACTCCGTGATAAGTGTTTCCCTTGGCATCTTTCATCTCGGTCACAACGAAAACCGAGTCCCCGTAAGGCGCGTAATTGATGGCAGAGGCGGGTAATGGAATTACGTCGCGCGGCTTGCCCACCGGAAGCTCGACCTGCATAAACATTCCGGGGCGCAGCTTGCCTTCGGCATTCGCGAAGGTGGCCTGGACCTGAATGTTGCGGGTCTGCTCGTTCACGGTGGAATCAAGCGCCGTAATTTTGCCGTGGAACAAGACGCCGGGCAAATTGTCGTTGGTTACGCGCAACTCGCGGCCCATCATCATTTTCGCCGTCTCTTGCTGTGGCACGCCGAAGTTCACGTAAATGGGATTCAGAGCCTGAAGGGAAACAATCGCTTGTCCAGCGGCCAGATATTGGCCCAGGCTGATTTGGCGAAGCCCTAACACACCGGAGAAAGGCGCGTGGATGGTCTTGCGCGCAATCGCAGCGCGAATGTCGTTCGCCTGCGCTACGGTCGCTTTTTGCTGCGCTACGGCGTTGTCGTAATCGGATCGTGAAATCACGCCGGCTTTTACCAGTTCCTGCGCGCGGTCGTAGTTAATCTTTGCCAAATCGCGTTGCGCCTCCAAATTGGCAAGCTGCGCCTGCTCCTGGCGAGTATCCATCTCCACCAGAATGTCGCCTTCATGCACTGACTGACCAGACTCAAAGTGAATCTTGTCGACAGTTCCCGGCAAGTCGGCGCTGACGGTAACGCCCTGAATCGCTGCAGCCGTGCCGATGACGCTTAGCGTAGAAGGCCATGTTTCCTGCTTTGCCACTACGGTGGTCACCGCGGTCGGCGGCATTTGAAAACTCGCACCCATCGCGATTGCCGCTTCCACCTGCCGGTATTTCAGGAATCCCAAGCCGCCAATGATGGCCAACATGACCACCAACATCAAAATCATCCGCTTCGCCATTCATTCTCTCCACGCCTGTACAAAAACAGCTTGTATTGTCTGGGATGACTATCGGTACCAAACACGCCGTTCTGCATATGATTTTAACAATTATCAAAAGGATTCAGAGATACAAAAGGCTATTTCGGCGGAAGCGGAATTAGACGAATTCGCAAGTTAAAGGCTGGGTTTCGACCGCTTGCGGAACGGTTCCGAAGATGGAATCCAGGTCGGCAGAGTGCAAAATTTGGCGCACCGGCTCGGAGGGATTTTCGAGCCGGAGATAAATTCCGGCCGCTTGTAGCGCCAGCAAAGCGCCGAGCCCATTGGCATCCATTGCAGTAACGCCACTAAGTTCCAGAGAAATATCCGGCCCATGCTGGAGCGTCGCGCACAGTAGAGCAGATTCCTCGCCACCCACGAGCCTTCCCTCACAACGCAAAATCACCATGTCACGAGTGTTTTCAACGGTTACATTCAACCCGGCCATCGACTGGCTCCTTTCTAAAATGTTGCGTTAAGCCTTTTGGTCGGCCTGATCCACACTCGGCGCGCGAAATGGACCGCAGCGGCCCCGCATGGAACCACGGAATTTATCGCGCTCTTCCGGGGTCATCCGCGCCCAACGTTCCATCATTCGCCGCCGCCAAAACATATGCGGGCCGGACCGACCGCGAATTCCCCCAAACAGGATTTTGCTGAGAACCAGAATCCCCAGCGCCTGCCAGAACGTGATTACATGCCAGCCAAAGAGTTCTGGCGTAAGCCAGTTCCAAAGCCGCATAACGATAAAACCGAACAAGGCGGCAAAAAGTAACGCTAGCAGCACGAATTTAATTACTTTTAAAATTGTTCTCATCGTTAACTCCTCAGATCAAGCCCTCACATCTTCCACAAGTTCCTCATAAATATCCTGTAGCCGTTCACGCAGAAACAACACCGCATAATGCTTGCGCGAAAGCAGCGTATTCACGCTCACCCCGGTTTGCGCAGAGATTTCTTTAAAGCTGTACCCCATCAATTCATGCGCGATAAAAACTTCCCGCTGTTCCTCCGGCAGTTCGTCGAGAGCCGCATCTAATTCCTCGGTCAAGGTGCCGCGAAGGTACGCCGCCTCCGGCCCAGCATCCGGCGAGGGAAGCATGTCATCGATCTGCAGCAATTCCCCCTCCTCATTGACATGCTGCGGTTCGCTTCTCGAAGCCTCGCGCTTCTTCCTCCGGAACAGGTCGACCATGCGATTGCGCGCGACGCGAAACAGCCACGCCGTAACCTGCTCGACCGGCCGCATCATCCGGTACGCCTCGACCAGTTCGTAAAAGACTTCCTGAAGAACGTCTTCGGCATCGTCGCGGTCGGCAACCCGCCTGCGGATGAACCGGCGCAGCCCGGCGTACTCCCGCTCCACAGCGTCAGAGATACGCTTATCCTGTTGCGTCATCAGCCAGTGCTTTCTGAGCGCTTCCGCCATCGATGCCTCGGCCATCTAGGTATGTAGACGCTTGAGCGAGGGAAATATTGTAGGAATCGATGGAAAAAAGGAAGCTGAGGATTTCGCGGCAAAATGGCGGAGAGTGAGGGATTCGAACCCCCGATACCCTTTCAGGTATGCCGGTTTTCAAGACCGGTGCCATCAACCACTCGGCCAACTCTCCGTTGGGTTAGGGTCTGAAGCTCGCGGCTTGGCTAGTTTACATCACTATGGGTCAGGCCAAGCGCGCGGGAGTGAAACTCCATAACCTCTTCAAAGTGCGAGAGAAAATAGACCAGGCTATGATCGCCGGGATAGGCGTGGTAGGTGTGCTTGACTCCCGCTTTTTCCAGTTGCGCATGCAGCGCGGCTGCGCCCTTTTCGAATCCGTAGTTGTCGTCCTGGCCGCAGTTGAAATAAATGGCGACCTTATGCAAGGCAGCCATGTTTTGCCGGGCAAGAAGAAACGGGTTGTTTTCGTCCCAATGTTGAACATCAACCGGATCTCCGAAGACTGGCGTCAGTATCTTGCCCAGCTGAGAACCCGATTGCATCGCGATGTCGAGTTCGTGCGGCGAGTCGGTGATTAGCGCGGCACTCTGTGCGCTGGCCGCGGAGAACATTTCAGGATGGCTGAATGCAAGACGCAGTGCACCGTAACCGCCCATTGATATGCCGCTGATCGCACGGTTATCCCGATTTTTGCTGATGCGATATTTCCCCTCGATCAGTGGAACGAATTCCTGAAGAAAAAAATCGCCGTAGCGGACGCGCCCGTCAGCGGAGTTGATATAAAAAGTCCGTCCACCCTCCGGTGCAACGATTAAAAACTCGCCGAGCTTATGTTGGCGGCGAAGTTCGTCGAGCAGCGTCCATCCTCCACTGTTGAAAAGCGTCTGCTCATTGTCGCCAAGGCCATGCAAGAAATAGAGCACGGGATATTTTTGTGGCGGATGTTTTTCCGCGCCCGCGTCATAGCCGGCGGGAAGATAAACGCAATAGTGCACTGGATGCTTGAGAATCCGGCTGTTCATCGCGTTGCAGTCAATGCGGCTCTGGGCGTGGGCGGGAAAGGCAAACGCAAGGAGTGTAAGAAAAGTAAAGATTCCGAAACGGCGAAGCATCAGCCCAGTTTACTCGTAGCGCAGGGCTTGCACGGGATCGAGCCGGGCCGCTCGCCCTGCCGGATATAGGCCGGATAGCAGGCTGACAATGAAAGCAAACAGAATCGCCGCGCCGACCAGCCACAACGGAACTGCCCAGAAATGTTCCGGCGGCAGCGATTGGCGCTTGAGATAAACGTTTGTTCCCAGGTTGATTACCTGCCCGATCGCCCAACCGAGAACAACTCCGACCACGCCGCCGAGAATGCCCATCGCACCTGCCTCAGCAAAGAAGAGTTTTTTCACGTCGCCATCGCTGGCGCCAATGGCTTTCATGATGCCGATCTCGCGGCGGCGCTCAAGAATCGCCATCACCAGCGTATTTACGATTCCGATTGAAGCGACGGCGAGAGCGAGGCTGCCGAAGATTCCTAGAAATAAATCCAGCACGGCGAAGAATTGTTGCATGCTACGGGTGGCGTCAAGAATGGAGAACGTATTAAAGCCCATTTTCTTGACCGCATCTTCCACGGTACGTATCTGTGATGGATTCTTTACCCGCACGCTGACCGACGAATAAACCGGCTGGTCGCTAACGGCGTGGGAGATCTCGCGCAAATCCGTAGGCTGCATAACGTGCAGGCTTTCGGCCAGCTTGAGGGGAAGAAAAACTCGCGCCCGGGTAGGCCCACGCATGCTTTCGGGATCGAGATCGGCGACTCCAACGATTTTCACTTTGAGCTCGCGCGAGACCACGGAGTACGCGGCGCCGGAAAAATCGGCATTAGCTTCAGCTGTCTTTAAGGGTGGTAAGGCTGGTGACGGCGAAGCTTCCCGCTGCGCATAGCGCATGGTCAGTTCTTTTCCCAGCAGCGGAGCGGCCAATTGCGCCACGTTGGTCTCATCCGTGCCGGCTTTCGGAGCCTTGCCTAATAATTCTTCCGCAAAAGCTTTCTGAATCACCGCTTCGGGAGCGGTATCCGTCGAGAAGTAGTGTCCCTGCAGTGACTCGAAGGCGTCATTCGATTTGGCGGACTCAGGCAGCGCCGCCACCATGGTCATGTGCGGCTTGTCCTCGTAACGCAGCTCGGTAATAAAGCGAATATCGGGATACGCTTCAAGCACATTTGGCAGCCGCTCAATCTCCTGCCGCGTAGGTTCGTCAAGGATGCGGCTTTCGCCGGGAGTTGGCGCATTGCGTTCCTCGTCGTGGCCGAAGCCACGCAAGTCACGCCGGGAGCTGACCACGACCGTGTCGAATAATCCCGACTTCATCAGCCGACGGGAAGCGAGTTGTTGCAGGCCGATGCCTAACGAGAGCATGGCAACCAGAGACGCAACGCCCACCGAAATCCCAATCGTAGTCAGAGAATTCCGCAAAAATGATTCGCGCAAATTGCGCATGGCGAGTTCCGTCAAATCAGGAAGCTTCATAGCCGCGCTCCTTCTGCGCCCGCATTGGCGATGACGGCTGGAGCGGCTTCATCTCCAACCACCTTGCCATCGGCCAAAAAAATCATGCGCTGCGCGTAACGTTCCGCCAGGGCTCGCTCATGCGTAACCATCACGATGGTCATTCCCATCTGCTGGTTGAAGTCGTGAATCATGTTCATGATCTCTGTACCAGTGCGGCTGTCGAGATTGCCTGTAGGTTCGTCAGCAAGCAAAAGCTGCGGACGATTAATCAGCGCCCTTGCCAGTGCTGCGCGTTGCTGCTCGCCGCCGGAAAGTTCGCTTGGGCGATGATTCATTCGTGCCTGCAAGCCCACTCGCGTGAGCGCTTCACGAGCTAAAGCATCGCGTTTCGTTCGATCGACTTCGGCAAAGCGCATGGGCAATTCCACATTCTCAGCAAGGGTCATACTGGCGATCAAATTGAACGACTGAAAGACCATTCCAACCGTACGCAGACGATATTGCGCTAGCTCTTCCCGTGAGAGCTTTGCCAGATCGCGCCCCTGTACGACTACGGTGCCTGAAGTCGGGCGATCCAGGCCGGCGATCAGATTCAACACCGAAGACTTTCCCGACCCAGAGGTGCCCAGCAAAGCAACAAATTCGCCGCCGCGTACTTCGAGGGACACGCCATCGACAGCGCGGATTACGGTTTCTCCCATGCGATAATGGCGGCAAAGCGCTTCAGCATGAATTGCGGTAGAGCCGGACGTCGAAGAAGCTTGAGGGTTTCCCGGAATTCTCATGTGCTAGCGAATTTCTCCCTTCAAAACGCCCATCGCATCGGCGGGCTTGCCATTCCGTGGCTGTCCTGATTTGGCGTTGCCATCCGCATCGAGCAACGGGAAATCTCCCTCACCTGGCGCGAGAAACAGATTATTTTCCACCCCATGCTGCCGCGTATATAAGTCGTAATAACGTCCGCGCGCGGCATAAAGTTCTTCGTGCGTGCCGCGCTCCAGAATTTGCCCTTGTTCCATCACGAGAATTTGATCGGCGCGGCGGATAGTGGAAAGACGGTGCGCAATTACGAAAGTCGTACGGCCTTTCATGAGGTAAGAAAGCCCCTGCTGAATCAGTTGCTCCGATTCGGAGTCGAGGCTGGAAGTTGCTTCATCCAGAATGAGGATGCGTGGCTCAGCCAGGATGGCGCGGGCAATCGAAATGCGCTGCCGCTGGCCTCCAGAGAGTTTGACGCCACGCTCGCCGACGACGGTATCGTATTTCTCGGCGAAGGACTCCGCGAATTCATCCACGCGCGAAATCCGGCAGGCGCGCAGGATTTCTTCATCACTGGCACCAGGGCGCGAGAATGCGACATTCTCTCGAATCGTCCCATCAAAGAGAAAAGATTCCTGAAGCACCACGCCAAGGCGTGTACGGTAGGAATCGAGGCGAACCGTGCTGAGATCGATTCCATCCAGTAGAATTTTGCCTTTGGTTGGTTTGTAAAAGGCTGAAATCAGACCAATGGTGGTGGATTTACCCGAACCGGAAGAGCCCACAAGCGCGGTCACAGTGCCGGGTTCGGCGTGGAAGGAAATATCGCGCAGCACATCGTGAATTCCATCGTAAGTGAAACTTACATTTTGAAACTCGATGTCACCAACGATATCGTGCAGCGGCGTCGAGCGGGTGGGATCCTGATCTTCGGGGCGCTCGCGCATGATTTCCTGTGTACGTTCAAGTCCGGCCAGCGCTTCCGTGAGTTGCGTTCCGATGGAAACAATCTGCATGATGGGCGCAACCAGAAAACCTAACAGCAAAGTGTAGGAGACAAAGCCGCCGACGGTGAGAGTGCCGGAAGCGATCTGATGCGCGCCCACATACATGGTGACCGCGCCCACAACGCCGAGCAAAACGCTGGCGGAAAGACTCATCACCGAAGTCGCCGTAAGAGTACGCATCACGTTTTCGAGCAGGCGATGCACGCCTTTAGAAAAAATTGCCTCTTCGCGTTTCTCCGCGTGATAACCCTTAATTACGCGCACACCACCCAGCGATTCCGTAAGACGGCCCGTGACCTCAGCATTGATTTTGCTGCGCTCGCGAAAAATCGGCCGAATGGTGGCGAACGCCTTATTCAGCGACAGGCCAAAGCAAAGCAGCGCACCGACCGCGATCAAAGTCATGAGCACGCTGGTGCGAAGCAATAGAACCAGCGCAATTCCCGATGTAACAAGCCCTCCCGCAAAATCAACCAAGCCGGTGCCCAGCAGGTTACGAATGCCCTCCACATCACTCATGATGCGCGAGACCAGGCTGCCGGTTTTGTTGGCATCGTAAAAAGCGACCGGCAGGCGGGAGATGTGAACCTGTACCTGCTGCCGCAATTCTGTAATCAAGCGCTGCGCAGCTTTCGATAACGACTGTGTCAGCGAAAAAGAAGTGACGCCCTGAACGACTGTCGCGCCCAGCACAAACAACACCAGCGGCTGCAATTTATCCATGCGGTGCTTATTGATGACGGTATCGATCAGGAATTTCGTGGAGTAGGGCAGCACCAGCGCCGCGACGCGGTTGATCAACATCAACCCAAACCCGAGCGCGAGCAATCCGCGGCGCGGGCGCATCAGCTTCAAGACTTCCGGCAGAACTGCACGGAGTCTCTCGACCTTGGGCTTGTCCTTAGGTGATTTAGGAGCTGTGCTCAATCTCTTGTTGGACTCCGCCTGCGCCTGATTCGCTTCATTATTACTGCATTGTGACACGGCGCGTGCCGCCGTTGTATTCTCGTGGCGTGGCACGTCCTCCTTCGCCCGAGCGTTCTCCAACCCCAGGTCTATTGCTCGGTCTCGTCGTCACGCTCGCGGCGGTTGTTGCTTATTCGGCTTATATCACCTGGCAAGTTTCTGGCCTGCGCAAGCTGCAATCTGACTTGATCGACCGCAACCGCAAAGACTCTTTACAACTGCTGCGCATTCAGAACGATCTCAACCTTTTAGCCGTCGCCATGCGCGACATGATCGACAATGACGAGCCTTATCCACTCACGGCTTGGTCGGCCCAGTTCCAGCGCATCCACACCGATTTGGACGACGCCATGCGATTGGAAGCGTCATTATCCCCGACCGGCCGCACGGCCGAGCAAAGCAATTCTCTAAGCAGTTCTTTGGCGCAGTTTTGGAATGCATCGGATCGCGTGTTCGCCATGGCCGGGGCAGGCGATGAGAAAGACGCGCGGGCGCAAATCCAACTCTCCTTACAGTCGCGGCAAGCTTCTTTAAGCACTACCGTGGCCCGTTTGCTGGTACAGAACAGTGAAAGCGAAGAGCAAGCGGCACAGCGCATTATCGAGATTTACGACCGTGTGCAGCGGCAGGTGTATGTATTCCTGATTGCAACGCTGGCTGCGGTCGTCTTGACCGGTGCGTCGCTGATTCGATGGAACCGCCGGCTGTTCGCGCGCATGACCGAGCTTTCCGAGCGCCGCAGCGAGCTGGCGCAAAAGTTGATTGCTACACAGGAATCGACGCTGCGCTATATTTCTCGCGAGCTGCATGACGAATTTGGCCAGATTCTTACCGCAATGGGAGCGATGCTTGCCCGCGCCGGTAACTATGCGCCCGAGGGTTCGACTTTGCGTGCCGATCTCCAGGAAGTCCGGCAGATTGCCCAGGAGACACTGGACCGGGTCAGAAGTTTATCGCAGGCGTTGCATCCGGTTATGCTAGATGAGGCCGGGCTCGAAAGCACGCTCGATTGGTATATCCCGACCGTAGAGCGGCAGACGGGAATTGCCATATCCTATGAGAAACAGGGTGGGCCGTTCGCGGTGGATGGCAGTGCCTCTGTGCAAATTTACCGCGTACTACAGGAAGCATTGAACAACGTGGCGCGGCATGCGGGCGCAAAGCAGGCATGGGTGCGGTTACGGTTTTCGCCTTCAGAACTGGAATTGCAGGTGGAAGATCACGGCAAAGGTTTTAACGGACATCCGGCGAAACACGGCATCGGCCTGGTTGCCATGCGAGAGCGTTCGGAGTTGATGGGAGGAACGATCGCATTTTCGACTCCGGCGAGCGGCGGCACGTTGATGCGATTGAGTGTGCCGAGGGAAAAGATCGAGTTCCAGAATAAAGACGCCGCGGAAGCCGAGTAAAAAGACTAAAGAAGATTGATAGATTCGAAGCGCACAGTTGGAATCGGCAAATTATGACCACGAAAATCACGGTGTTGCTGGTAGATGATCACAGCCTGGTACGGCGCGGTTTCAGACGCATGTTGGAAGACGAACCCGACATACAGGTGGTGGGCGAGGCCGGAGACGGAGATGAAGCTGTTAAACTGGCGCGCCAGTTGCGCCCGCAAGTCGTCATCATGGACTGCGCTTTGCCGAAGATGAATGGCCTGGAGGCAACGCGGCAGATTCTTGAAGACGAGCCCGAGACGGCGGTGCTGATGCTCAGCATGCATTCGGAGAGCACCTGGGTACGGCAAGCGATCACTTCCGGTGCGAAAGGTTACATCCTGAAAAATGCGCTCAATCTCGAACTTGGTCCGGCGGTGCGGCGTGTCGCCAATGGAGAAACCATTTTCGATCCGCAAGTGGATCAGCAGACAACACTCAAAGGCGAACGCAATAGCGGGCTGACTCCCCGTGAGCTTGAAGTGTTGCAGATGATTGTGGATGGCAAGTCGAATAAAGAAATCGCGGCGGTGCTCGATCTTAGCGCCAATACCGTTGCAGTGCATCGCGCCAATATCATGAGCACTCTCGACATTCACAAAACTGCCGAGCTTGTGGTCTATGCCATCCGCGCGGGCTTGGTAAATGTTCCGTGAACCGCAGGTCTTTTCTAAGAAATGCCGCGGGAGTTGCGGCGCTATCGCAGTGGCCGCTTTTGCAAGCGCTTGGCGCGTCTCCCTCTGACTCTTCGCCTGGCTTTCGATTGCTTGATGTAACTTCCAGCGCGGGTCTGCAATTCCAGCACAATACCGGCGCGTACGGAGGCAAACTCTTGCCCGAAACGCTCGGCTCGGGTTGCGCTTTCCTGGATTACGATCGCGACGGCTGGCAGGACATTCTGTTGATCAACGGAATGGATTGGCCCGGCCACAAGCAGCGGCGCTCCACGCTGCAGCTCTGTCGCAACAATCGAAATGGAACGTTCACCGATGTTACGTTACGAGCCGGGCTGGATATCGAAATGTACGGCATGGGCGTAGCTGTCGGCGACTATGACAACGATGGCTTTCCCGACATTCTGATCACTTGCGTCGGGCAGAATCGTTTATTCCATAACACTGGCAAAGGAACTTTCGTCGATGTAACCAACGCCAGCGGCTTGGGTAAACGGCAGGCTTTCAGCACGTCGGCATTATGGTTCGACTATGATCGCGACGGACTGCTCGATCTTTTCGTATGCAACTACGTGAAGTGGTCGCCCGAGCACGATGTATTTTGTAGCCTCGACGGCAAGCACAAATCGTATTGCACGCCGGAGGCCTACCGTGGTGAAACCTGCTGGCTGTTCCACAATCGCGGCAACGGCACATTTGAGGACGTTACGGCATCGAGCGGTATTTTCGACAGCAGCTCGAAATCTCTCGGCGTCGCCATGCTCGATGGCGACCACGACGGCTGGCCCGATCTGCTGGTCGCCAACGATACGCAGCCCAATAAGCTCTATTTTAATCAACGCAACGGCACTTTCAAAGATGCCGCGGTCGAGGCTGGGCTGGCTTTCAGCACTGAAGGCAAAGCCCGCGCAGGCATGGGCGTGGACGTGGCCGACTTCACCAACTCGGGCAATGCGGGTGTGGCGATTACGAACTTCGATAACGAGATGACGGGCCTGTACGAATTTTCCGGCAAAGGGTACGAAGATGTCGCTGCACAAGCAGGCGTTGGTTTGGCATCAAAAAACAGTCTCGGGTTTGGGTGCGCCTTTCTCGACGCCAATCTCGACGGTTGGCTCGATCTAGCGGTAGCCAACGGACACATCGATGAAACCGTGCGCAACATTCGCGGCAATGTGGGATACGCCCAACCGCCTCTTTTGTTTCTGAACAACGGCAAGGGGAGCTTTCGCGATGTGGCACCGGAAATTGGCGGCGAATTCGATCATCCGAAAGTCGGCCGCGGCCTAGCCTATGCTGACTTCGATCGGGATGGCGATCTCGACTTGCTGCTCACAACCAATAATGGCCCCGCGTATCTTTATCGCAATGACCAGCTAGCCGGAAATCGCAGCATTCGCTTTCGCCTGGTCGGCACCAAATCCAATCGCGATGGAATCGGCGCAACGATACGCATTTTCTCCAATGGGCAGAATCAGACGCGCATGGTAAAAAGCGGATCCAGTTATTTGTCGCAATCGGAGCTTCCGGTTACGTTTGGATTGGGAAAAAAAGATCGTGTGGATCGCGCAGTCATTACATGGCCGAGCGGAGGAACGGAAGAGTTTACCAATCTGGCGGCGGGAAGATGCTACGAGTGCACCGAAGGCAAAGGAATTGCGCCACTGGATGGCTTCTGAATTAAGGCCGAACTACGCTGCCTGAGGTGGTAATGTCAATGTCCGCCGATTCGCTGACCCGCAGAAACAACGTGCTCGGATTCTTCATTCCCCAACTCACATAAGGCAGACTGAAGTGAAACGTTGCTTTCCAGTGATCGGGAAACATCTCTACTTCCGCCGGAGCGATGAATTCATGCTCCGATCCATGGATGGAAAAAATTCCATGTACGCGCACCGTAGACTTTTCTGACAACGATACGGCCCCGTCGACGTGATCGGGACGGAAGGCAGCTTCTGGAAATTTATCGCTTTCCAGCACCTCGCGATGCATCTTCCGGTCCCGCATGCCATTGCCGGTTTCACCGCTTTTTGCGTCCACAATAATTTCTCCGGCCAACTTGCCAGAAGCCGGATCGAATCGCAGCGCGCCCCGCTTCAGACGAAAAGTCCCATGAACCGTGTGCAGTACGTCGCCCAGCGTGAAATTAATCGTGGTCTGTTGGGCGTCGAACTGGAGCGTAAGATTTTGCGCGTAAGCCGCGGTTGTAATTGCGAAGAGAAATGCCGCACAAGCAAAGACAAACGGGCGCCTTTGCCTGCGGCATTGGCGAGTTCTCTGGGCGTACTGCTTCATCGTCGTATGCAATCAGCAGTCCCATCCCAGATTTAACCCACCTAGCGCCGCGCGCATGGGTGAAAGCGCACCTACATGAAACGCCAGCAACCGCCGAAAAACTTCAGGATATTTGCGAAGGAAGAAAAGAGTTTTCTGCTGCATCCGTGTCCGCCCGTCCAGCAAAAGCATCCATCGCGCCATGAATGAAGGGCGCAAGGCCAGACGGCGATGCGCTGTCTGATAAGCGGCAAAATCGCCGGATCGCAGCGAATCGGCCAGAGCCAGAGCCTGGCTGAACGCGAGGCCCAGACCTTGACCGGTAATCGCATCGACCGTCCCTGAAGCATCGCCGATGAGCGACAGATTCTTCCGCCAAACCCGTTTTAGTTTGCGATTCGCGGTCACCGCGCCTCTTTCAGGAGAGGTCACCTCAGCCCCGCGCAGTCGAGCGCTGAGTTCAGGAAATTCTTGTAGAGCATCATCCAAACGAATCTCAGGGCTGCGCGACGCCACCGCAACGCAAACTTCTTCGCCGTTCACAGCTGTGACATATCCCTGACTGTGTTTGCCCCAATAAATCTCGAGCCGATCCGTCCACGGAGCCACGCGATAATGGCGGCGAAAAGAATATCGCAGAGCCGATCTCGACTGAGATTCAAGCTTCGCCCAGCGCCGCACGCGCGACTGAACACCATCGGCCCCGATAATCCAGTCGGCGAGCACACTACGATCATTCAATCGAACGGCATTCCCGGAAATGCCCGAAACCACGCTTTGCCAAAGCAGATTGACACCCAGTTCCACCGCCCGCTCAATCAGAATGCGATGCAAAATGGTGCGGCGAACGGATAACGCTCGATAGCCCGGCGGGAAGGCCGTATCAGCAGCGCAATCGGAGCCAAGAAAACGTACGCCACGAAGCGGAGCGGCATCGGCGGCAGCGATGCCAACTCCAAGCTTTTCGAGCGCGACAAGCGCATCCGGCATTAGAGCCTCGCCGCAAGCCTTATCAATCGGCGGTTTTGCGCCATCGGCAACCTGCACACGAAAACCTTGCTGCCGCGCGGCAATGGCCGCAGCTAACCCAGCCGGGCCGCCCCCGATTACAAAAACATCTGTCGAGTTCCGCAACTCCCAACCTCACCACTGCAAAAGTACAAGTTCCGAACAAAATCCGGGTCCCATGGCCGCAAGTAAACCCAGAGTGCCGGGCTCGGGGCGACGGTTCTTCATCACATCTTCCAGCACGACCAGCACCGAAGCCGAAGAAAGATTTCCGACTTTCCTCAGACAAGCCCACGAGGCGTCCAGCTCGCCGTTGTGCAAGCCCAATGCGTCGGCGGAGGCATCCAGCACTTTGGGTCCTCCGGTGTGCAGAACAAAACTTTTCAAATCGCTGCGCCGGTAGCCGTTGTCAGCCAGAAAAGCGTCGACGCCCGGACCCAGATTTTTACGAATGAGATTCGGCACTTCCGTCGACAGCAGAATGCGGAAGCCTTTCTCGGAAATATTCCAGCCCATCATGTCTTCCGTCGCCGGATAAAAGATGGAGCGGGTAGCGAGGATCTTCGGGCCCGAGTTTTGCGATGACCCCGACGACTCGAAATCTTTGCCGGTAACAATCACGGCGGCAGCGCCATCGGCAAACAGTCCGGACGAAATCAAATTCGCCACGGAAAGATCTTCCCGCTGGAGGGTGAGCGAACAAAGCTCTACCGAAACCAGAGCCGCAGCCTGCGATGGATACGCTTGAACGTAATCGGCTGCACGAGCAATGCCGGCAGCTCCAGCAACGCATCCCAAACCAAAAATCGGCGTCCGGCGAATGTTCGTAGGGAGCTTCATCCGATTGATGAGCATCGCATCAATGGATGGGCTGGCGACTCCGGTGACAGTCGTGAATAACAACGCGCCTAAATCTTGGGGCTCTATCCCGGCATTATGAAGCGCAAGGCAAAGCGCCTTCTCGCCCAATTCCTGCGCAACCTGGATCCAAATATCGTTGGCCTGTCCCCAGGTCTTGATATCGACATACTGCTCCGCTGGAATCGCCAGATAGCGGCCATCCACTGTCACATTGCGGTGCAGTCGCGCCAACAAAAGAGGGTTCTTAAGCTCGGCTCCCCAATAATCCTGAAGGCGCTCCAGGAGAAATTTCTGAGAGTAATAGTGTTTGGGAAACGCGCTGGCCGCGCTGGCAATCTTCATGGGTTCGGAGTCCTAACCTTGGTCTCGGCACAAAACCCGCACCCAAGCCGATCGAATCTTAAATTCTTGCTTTTCGGATTAGATGGCGAGGGCTCCGGTTGCGGTTGCAACAGGAACGCACTTGTGCCGGCAAGGTATTGTCGCAGACTTGGCAAATTTTGTGTGCCAGAGAGTGGTAAAAGTAGAGCCAAAATGTCGAATGGAGCCGCACCAGCCGCGTTTTTAAGCTCTTAGAATCACGAATCAGGCGAATTACTGCGACACGGCAATCGAAGTAGGCGTATTTCCGACGCCATACGTAGCGATGGAATTTAAGCTTCCGCTGGAATTGCCGAATGCCTGAATTCCGGAGGAACCCGTCTGATTGCCCACATACAAATATTTTGCATTTGGATCCAGAACCAGGAAGCTCGGCTGCGCTTCCGCGCCAAACGGCGAATCGGTGACGGGGACCGGGAATCCCGTTCCCGATGTGATCGTGTAAGTCGAAATGTTGTTGGATCCCTGATTGGCCACAAAGAGGAAGCCGCCCGTCGGATCGATTGTTAAAGCTACGGGGTTTTTGAAATTGTCGGCCAGCGGAGATCCACTGACAGGCGTCAACGTTCCCGTTGTAGCAATGGAATAGATCGAGATGGAATCGGCGGCGGCATTCGCGGCGTAAAGATAAGCCCCCTTGGGGTCGACGGCGAGCCCCGAGGGCTCGTTATCCGCAGTCGCAGTCGCGCCAATCAGGGTAAGTGCTCCCGCATTTACACTGAACGCGGCAATCACGCCCGTGGGCGCACTCGGCGCGCTTATGTATAGGAAGTTGCCCGAGGGTGCAATCTGCATATTCTTGGCAGACAAATTAATCGCGAACGGAGATCCAGTAACGGGAGTTAATGCGCCGCTGCTGGATGCGATTGAGAAAACCGAAATATTGTTTGAAAGAACATTGGCAACGTATAAATATTTTCCACCCGGGTCCATCGCCAAAATGAATGGCAAGGTGCCAACCGCGGTTCGAGGAGTCACTTCACTCACCGTGCCGTCTTTGTTGATGTCGAACAAAGAGACGTCATTTTCGCCCTGGCCAGGATTCGCCACGTACAAATACTTGCCGGAGGGATGAATCACCACCGACTGGGCTCCGCTGCCCACGCTATAAGGGCTCTCGGAAAGCTGCGTGAGCACTCCCGAGAAAGGATCCTCGCGAAAGACCACCAGTTGACTGACGGCCGGGACTGTGGCGTAGACATAATGATTCGCCGTATTGCCGCAACTCACGAAGCTCACAATACCTGCAACCGCCAACACCAGCACCAATGCTTTTCGAAGCATCCATGACTCCTGAAAGAATTTTAAGACGAAGAACAATAATACCGGGACGCCGGGAAATCGGCATGGCAAAACCACTAATTCTCTATCATACGGGAACAACCCACCCTGCCTCTGCGATGCGGCTCAATCGAAGTCAGGTTGCATGCAGGTGATTCCGCGGCGAATCTCACACTTGGAATAAGAATTAGTCTGCGGAGTGAGCCGGACTGGGCTGGGAACCAATAGACAAAGGCGAATGCTCTCCTCCGCGCAGCAATAGTCGGAAACGGTCCAGGTAAACATACACTACGGGAGTCGTGAAGAGGGTCAAAGCCTGGCTCACAATCAGCCCGCCGACAATCGTAATACCGAGCGGGCGGTGCAATTCGGAGCCTGTCCCCGTGCCCAAAGCCAACGGCAAACCGCCGAGCAGAGCCGCCATGGTGGTCATCATGATCGGCCGGAAGCGCAGCAAGCAGGCCTCATAAATAGCCTCGGCTGGCTTTTTGCCCTGCGTGCGCTCAACCTCCAGTGCCACGTCGATCATCATAATCGCGTTTTTCTTCACCAGTCCGATTAACAGAATAATTCCGATCGTTCCAATCACATTGAGTTCGTTGTGCGTCAAAATCAGAGCCAGCAGCGCACCCACGCCGGCTGAAGGAAGAGTAGAAAGAATGGTAATGGGATGAATATAGCTCTCATAAAGCATACCGAGCACAATGTAAACGGTAATGAGCGCGGTAAGAATCAACATGGGCTCGCTGGAGAGCGAATCCTTAAACGCTGCCGCCGTGCCCTGGAAGCTCGCCGAAATCGTCGAAGGGAAATGAATCGAGCGTTGAGCTTTGTCGATGGCCACGGTGGCCTGTCCCAGAGAAATTCCGGGAGCCAGATTGAACGAAATCGTAACCGACGGATACTGGCTTTGATGATTTACTGCCAACGGCGTGTTGGAAGGAACGAAGTGCGTGAATGCCGCCAAGGGTATAGGCGTACCGTTGCTGGAGCGCAAATAAATATTTTGCAGAGCTTCCGTCGTCTGCTGGAACTCGGGCGCAACTTCCATTACTACGTGATATTGGTTGAGCGGACGGTACATGGTGGAGACTTGCCTTTGGCCAAACGCATCGTAGAGCGCGTTATCGATATCCTCCGCGGCTACTCCCAGCCGGCCGGCAGTATCGCGGTCGATCACGAGCTCCGCTTGCAAACCCTTGTCCTGCTGGTCGGTATTTACGTCGCGCAGCTCCGGCAGGTTGCGCACTTTCTCAAATAACAGCGGCGCCCAGGTGTTGAGTTCATTCAGGTCCTCGCCCTGTAGCGTGTATTGGTACTGCGCCGCTCCAAGGCGCCCGCCAATCGTAAGGTCTTGCGACGCTTGCAGGAACAGCGTAGCTCCCGGAACCACGTTAAGCTTGTCCCGCAGTCGATCAATTACATCGTCGGCCGTAACGTTCGGGCAGGATTGCCAAAAGTGCCGGGTCTGGCAGTGGCTACGTTGACTGAGCGGCTTCAGCATGACGAAGAAGCGGCCCTGGTTTGTCGCCCCGCCGCCGCCCGCAAACCCCACCGCTGTATCCACTGCCGGGTCCTGCATTACGATGTCCACGTACTGCTGCATCTTGCCGCTCATGGCCTGGAACGAAATATCCTGCGCCGCCTGTACCGCTCCCGAGAGCCGTCCCGTATCCTGCTGCGGGAAAAATCCTTTGGGCACCTTGGCGTAGAGGTACACGCTAAGGCAGGCTACGAGAATAGTCACGGCCAGCGTCACAGGCTGGTGTCTCAGCACCCATGTGAGCGAGCGCCGATATATCGCGAGGAGCGTATCGAAGAACCATTCACTCGCCCGATAGAAAGCGTTATGCCGCCCTTTCGAGGGTGGCCGCAGGAACTTCGCACACATCGTCGGAGTAGTGGTCAGCGAAACCAGTAGCGAAACCCCGATCGCGATGCTCAACGTAACCGCGAACTCGCGGAACAGCCGCCCTACAATTCCGCCCATCATCAGTAGCGGGATAAAAACCGCGACCAGCGAAACGCTCATAGAAATCACGGTGAAACCAATCTCCGCCGCTCCCTTAAAAGCCGCCTGCACCGCGTCCATCCCCTGTTCCACATAGCGCGTGATGTTTTCCAGCACCACGATCGCGTCGTCGACCACGAAGCCGGTCGAGATCGCTAGCGCCATGAGCGACAGATTGTCCAGGCTGTAGCCCAGCAGGTACATGCCTCCGAAAGTGCCCACCAGCGAAAGCGGCACAGCAATGCTTGGAATCACAGTAGCCCGCACCGTGCGCAGGAATACGAACACCACCAGAATCACCAGCACGATCGAAATCAGCAGCGTAGACTCAATGTCCTTCACTGACGCGCGGACGGTAACGGTGCGGTCCATCACGACTTGCAGCTTGATCGCCGGAGAAATCGAAGACTGAAGATACGGCATGAGAGCGCGCACGCGATCCACGGTCTCAATGATGTTGGCGTCTGGTTGCCGGAAAATAACCACCAACACTCCGGGTTTGCCATTGGCCAGCCCGAGGTTGTGTACGTCCGCCACAGAGTCCTGTACATCCGCCACGTCTCCAACCCGCACTGGCCCGCCATTGTGGTAGGCAACGATCAGCGGCCGGTACTCATCGGCGGTAAAGAGCTGATCGTTATCGTTGTAGGTCCAGGTGGTCGTAGCATTTGCAACTTCGCCCTTGGCCTGGTTTGCATTGGCCAGATTCAGAGCGTTACGAACCGTATCTAATCCCACTCCGAGCTTGTTGAGGAGCATCGGATTCACTTCGGCCCTAACGGCCGGCGGGGCCGAACCGTAGGTGAACACCTGCCCAACTCCATTCACCTGCGCTAGCTTCTGCGCCAGAATCGAATCGGAAGTGTCATACAAGCGCGCCACCGGAATCGTGTCCGAGGTAAGCGCCAGAATTATGATGGGGGCATCCGCCGGATTGATTTTGCGGTAGGTGGGGTTGCTCGGCAGATTGGAAGGCAGCTGGCTGCGCGCCGCATTGATAGCCGCCTGCACATCGCGACCCGCGGCATCAATATTGCGGTTCAAATCAAATTGCAGCGCGATGCCGGTCGAGCCGAGCTGGCTCGACGAGGTCATCTGGTTCACGCCCGCGATGCGCCCGAACTGACGCTCCAGTGGCGTGGCTACCGAGGAAGCCATGGTCTGCGGGTCTGCTCCTGGCAGCGAGGCACCAATGCTGATCACCGGGAAATCTACTCTGGGCAGCGATGCGACCGGCAACAAATTAAACGCCAGAATTCCGGAGAATAGCAGCGCCGCGGCCAGCAGCGATGTACCGATCGGGCGGCGAATAAATGGTGCGGAAATGCTCATGCTGGTAACTGGGCAAAACTAATCCGCGGGCATCTCCTGCGGAATCGTGTTGCCAATTTTGTATTTCGCAAACCGTTGGCCCAACCGATCGAACCACAGGTAAACCACGGGCGTCGTGTAAAGCGTTAGCATCTGGCTTAGGATCAAGCCGCCAACAATCGTGATGCCCAACGGCCGCCGCAATTCCGCGCCTGTGCCCGATCCAAGCGCCAGCGGCAAACCGCCCAGCAGCGCCGCCATGGTTGTCATCATGATGGGACGGAAGCGCAGCAGGCATGCCTGATAGATCGCTTCTTCCGGCGGCTTATGCTCTACGCGCTCCGCTTCCAGCGCGAAGTCGATCATCATAATTGCGTTTTTCTTCACGATGCCGATGAGCAGGATTATGCCAATGAGCGCAACCACGGTCAGATCGTTCCGAGTGATTTGCAGCGCAAGAATTGCTCCTACGCCGGCCGACGGCAGAGTGGAAAGAATGGTGATGGGATGAATATAGCTTTCATACAAAACGCCCAGCACGATGTACACCGTGACAATCGCGGCGAGAATCAAGAAAGGTTCGCTGGACAATGAATTTTGAAATGCCGCGGCTGTTCCCTGAAACGAAGCGTGAATGCTCGGCGGCAGTTGAATTTCTTTTTCGACTTCCTGAATCGCGCGGGTGGCGTCCCCCAGTGAGCCTCCGGGAGCAAGGTTGAACGAAAGCGTGACTACCGGGAATTGCCCTTGATGATTCACCGCGAGTGGCGCGTTCGTCGTCTGCATGTGCACAAACGTTGAGAGCGGAACGGGAGGTCCACTTGAGGTTGCAGCGGCTGTATTCGCGGTAGGCGCGCCGGAGGCAGGTGTGATGCTGCCGGGCCGAACGTAGATATCGTCCATGGCGTCGGGCGTTTTGGCGAAATTCGGAAGAACTTCCAGCACCACGTGATATTGATTCAGCTGTGTAAAAATGATCGAAACCTGCCGCTGTCCGAAAGCGTCATAAAGCGTGTTATCGATAGCTTGCGGAAGAATTCCCAGCCGCGAGGCGGTATCGCGGTCGATAGTGAGATTTGTTCTGAGTCCGCCGTTCAACTGATCCGTCGCCACATCGCGCAGCTCCGGTCGTGCACGCAGTTTTTCGACCAACTTCGGCGTCCATTGCGCAAGTTCCTGCGCGTCCGCGTCTTCAATGGAGTATTGAAATTGCGTGCGGCTCACGCGATCTTCGACGGTTAAATCCTGCACCGGCTGCATGTAAAGCGTAATGTCGTTAACCTTCGCCAGTTCCGGTTGCAATCTTCGGATGATCGCAGAGGCGTCGTCGCGGCGTTCGTCGCGTGGCTTCAGGTTGATTTGAATGCGTCCGCTGTTGGGAGTTGTATTCGTGCCGTCGACTCCGATAAAAGACGACAGACTCTCCACGTCTTTATCTTTCAAAATGACTTTGGCGAGTTGCTGTTGACGCTGCGACATCGCATCAAAAGAAATGTTGTCCGGCGCTTCGGAAATACCCAGAATTACGCCAGTGTCCTGCACAGGGAAAAAGCCTTTGGGTACGACCACGTAAAGAACCAGCGTCAGAACTAGAGTTCCAAAAGTTACGAACAACGTAGCCGTCTGATGCTTGAGCACCCATTTCACGGTGCGGCCGTAGCCGGCAATCACGCGGTTGTAAAATTTTTCCGTGACCTCGTAAAATCTGCCCTTTTCACCTGCCTTGCGATGCTTGAGCAGTTTGGCGCACATCATCGGCGTCAGGCTAAGCGAGACGCCGGCCGAGACGAGAATCGTCACCGCCAGCGTGACCGCAAACTCGCGGAACAAACGGCCAACGATATCGCCCATGAACAATAACGGGATCAGTACCGCAATCAGCGAAACCGTTAATGAAACAATGGTGAAGCCGATCTGTCCCGAGCCTTTGAGAGCCGCTTCCAGCGGTGAATCTCCCATCTCCAGGAAGCGGTCGATATTTTCGATCATCACAATGGCGTCATCGACCACGAAGCCGGTAGAGATGGTCAACGCCATGAGCGTCAAATTATTCAGGCTATAACCCAGCAAGTACATCACGCCAAACGTGCCGACAATCGACAGCGGAACGGCGACGCTAGGAATAAATGTCGCTCGCAGATTTCGTAGAAAAAAGAAAATAACGATCACGACCAGAACGATGGTCAGCGCCAATTCGAACTCAACATCTTTCACTGAAGCGCGAATGGTTGTCGTCCGGTCGGTAAGAATCTGCATTTTCACCGTGGTCGGCAGTGAAGCTTGCAGCTGCGGCAGGAGCTTTTTGATGCGGTCGACCACGCTGATGATATTTGCGCCGGGCTGGCGCTGAATGTTGACGATGACCGCCGGAGTCTGATTCATCCACGCGGCGAGCCGCGTGTTTTCCGTGCCGTCGATCACATTGGCGATATCGCTCAACCGCACCGGCGCGCCGTTGTGATACGTAACCACGATGGGTTTGTACTGCTCGCTGGAGAAAAGTTGGTCGTTGGCCCCGATCGTGTACGACTGCCGCGCGCCGTCGATGACGCCCTTGGCCTGATCCACGTTCGCGGCGGCGAGTGCGTTGCGAACATCTTCCAGTCCCAATCCGTAGGAGGCGAGCGCGGTCGGATTTACTTGCACTCGCACCGCCGGTTTCTGCCCGCCGCTGATGGAAACGAGCCCTACTCCCGGCAACTGCGAAATTTTCTGCGCCAGCGCGGTGTCGGCGAGATCCTCTACTTTTGACAACGGCAGCGAATCCGAAGTCATCGCCAAAGTAAGAATTGGAGAATCGGCAGGATTAACTTTGTTGTAGATGGGAGGACTGGGCAGGTCACCCGGCAGGAACGTAGCCGCAGCATTCACCGCAGCCTGCACCTGCTGCTCTTCCACATCGATATTCTGATCGAGGCCGAATTGCAGCGTGATGACCGAACTGCCAAACGAACTCGTGGAAGTCATTTGGCTTAGACCGGGAACCTGGCCGAACTGCCGCTCTAGAGGAGATGTGACCGATGAAGCCATCACATCGGGATCCGCCCCGGGATAAAACGTGACCACCTGAATAGTCGGATAATCGACCTCGGGCAGCGCCGAGACCGGCAATTGCAAGAATGCCACCCAGCCCACCAGCAGCACGCCCACCATCAACAGCGTGGTTGCCACCGGCCGGAGAATGAATGACTTTGATGGAGTCATGAAGTTGGGGTTCCCGCTGGAAAGCTATTTGATTTTTTTTCGCTCGACGCGTTAGCGGAGCCGCCATTGCGAGGCTCAATCGTGCTGCCGGTTTGTAGCTTATCCTGGCCGTCGGTGACGACGAACTCTCCCGGATTCAACCCGCTCGTGGTAACTGTCGTATTGCCTTGGGTCAGGGCGATCATTACCGGGCGCGCCTCGACGGTGATCTTGTCCGGCTTCACCGCGTAGACGAATGCGCCTTGCGGACCGCGTTGCACCGCGGCCGTCGGAATCACTGTGCTGTTCTTGCGTGTTTCGAGAAGAAGATTCGCGTTGACGAATTGATTCGGCCAAAGCTGATTATCTTTGTTGTCGAAAACAGCCTTCAGTTTGGCCGTTCCCGTGGTCGGGTCGATCTGGTTATCGATGGTGAGAAGTTTTCCCGTGCCCAGCTTGGTTTGGTTATCGCGGCTGTAGGCTTCTACTGCCAGAGTCACGTTCTTCATGTGCTGCGCCACGCTCGGCAAAACATCTTCCGGCAGAGTGAAGATCACTCCAATGGGCTGGAGCTGCGTCAGAATCAACATGGGATTCGTGTCTGTCGCGTGAACAATATTTCCCGGATCGACCTGCCGCAGTCCTACGCGGCCAGTAAACGGCGCCGTGATATTGCAATAAACAAGCTGAAGTTTGGCGTTATCGATTTGCGCCTGATCGGTGCGTACTTGTCCGTCGAGCTGATCCACGGTCGATTTTTGTGTATCTACTTGCTGCTGAGCGATGCTGCCGGAAGGAATGAGCGTGGTATAGCGGTCCAGATTGAGTTTGGCATCACGCAGGGTAGCCTGATCTTTAAACAACTGTGCCTGCATCTGTTCAAGCTGCACCTGGTAGGGCCGGGGATCAATGAGGATCAGCAAATCGCCTTCCTTCACCAATTGCCCTTCCTGAAAATTGACGCGCATGATCTGGCCGTCGACCCGGCTCTTGATATTCGCCGTGTAAAACGCGTTCACCGAGCCGAGGCCCACCAGATAGACCGGCACATCCTGCTGAACTACTTGCGCCACGGCCACAGACACCGCATGTGGTTCAGCTGCCTGCGCCTTCTGTTTGGAATCACCGGCCGAGCAGCCAAGGAGCGATGCGCAAAGCGCTGCGGCCACAAAGGATGGCAGCTTGAATGAAAACGAGAATGTTCTCTGAGAAAAAAGCGAAGGAATCATAGGCCAGGTCTTTTTCGGCTATTTACAAGCTTGCGGCGAAAGCGCCATTGATTAGACGTTTGCATATCCACTTGGTTGCGGAAGCTTTATGGGGAACATTGCCTCGTGCTGGGTCCAACCGGAAAAACTCGGGCGCGGATCGGGGCAAAAGGCAACCGTGAACTACACAAATTAAGGATCAACCGTAGGCGGTTGCGGGTCAAGTAGGCGCGAAGCGTTTTACAAATCTTTACTTATTTCTAACTATTGGTAAGTTACAGCTGGGTAGTAAATGGCGACGGATTCCGGCCTTCATAAGCCGCAATTTCGGCTTCATGTTGCAGGGTGAGGCCAATATCATCCAATCCATTAAGCAGACAATGGCGCACGAATTTGTCGATCGGAAAGGTTGCGCGAAGGCCCTGATCGTCCCGTACTTCGCATTGCTCAAGATTGATCGTCAATTGGTAATCCGGAATGTCGTGCGCTCGCCGCATCAGTTCCGCAACTTCGCTTTCACTCAGGCAAACCGTCAGGAATCCATTTTTTGTACTGTTGTTGGCAAAGATATCGGCAAAGGAGGAGGAAATCACCGCGCGAAATCCGAAGTCTGCTAATGCCCACACGGCGTGTTCCCGCGAGGAACCGCAGCCGAAATTCTTCCCAGCGACCAGAATGCTTGCGCCCGCATAGCGCGGTTCATCCAAAATAAAACCTGAGTTCTTCTGCCCATCCGCCGAGAAGCGCCAGTCATAAAACAGGAATTGGCCGAATCCGGTTTTTTCGATGCGCTTGAGAAATTGCTTGGGAATAATCTGATCGGTATCGACGTTGACACGATCCAGTGGAGTGACGCGTCCGCAATGCGCAGTAAATGGCTTCATAACCTATAGACCTTTGTCATCCTGAACGAGGGTATGACAAGCGAAGCGCAGTCATACGCAGTCGGAGGATCACTACCTCTACTGAAATTTCCAATTCCGTATATCGGTAAAATGCCCGGTAATGGCGGCAGCGGCAGCCATCATCGGACTCACCAGATGCGTGCGCCCACCGCGCCCCTGCCGGCCTTCAAAATTTCGGTTGCTGGTAGAAGCGCAGCGCTCGCCCGGCTGCAAAATATCCGGATTCATTCCCAGGCACATCGAGCAGCCTGACTCGCGCCACTCAAACCCTGCATCCAGAAAAATCTGATGTAACCCTTCCTGCTCAGCAGCGCGCTTCACCGCTTGCGATCCCGGCACGACCATGGCGCGAATCTTCTCGCTTACATGATGTCCCTTCGCGACTCGCGCCGCCGCCCGCAAATCTTCGATGCGCGAGTTCGTGCACGAGCCAATAAATACGCGGTTGACGCCGATGTCTTCAATGCGCTTCCCCGGTTCCAGCCCCATATATTGCAAAGCCAGTTCGGTTGCGCGGCGGTCGGAATCGCTCAAGCCATTCACCTCAGGCACGCGCCCGGTTACGGGAGCCACCATCCCCGGATTCGTTCCCCAAGTCACAAACGGAGAAAGTTGTGCCGCATCGATCTCAATCACTTTGTCGAACGAAGCCTCCGCATCCGAAGGCAACCGCCGCCAGCGCTCAACAGCGTTCTCCCATTCACTGTTATGGGGAGCAAAACGTTTTTTCTTCAGATAGGCAAAGGTCTTCTCGTCGGGAGCCACCATGCCCGCCCGCGCTCCAGCCTCGATGCTCATATTGCAAAGCGTCATCCGCCCTTCCATCGACAACGCCCGCACCGCCTCGCCCGCGTATTCGATTGCGTAACCGGTAGCGCCATCCGTCCCAATCTGCCCGATAATGCCAAGCGCCAAATCTTTCGCCGTAACTCCATCGGCCAGCCGCCCATGCACATCGATCTTCATTGTCTTAGGCTTTTGCTGCGCGAGGCACTGCGTAGCCAGCACATGCTCCACCTCGGAGGTTCCGATGCCGAAGGCCAATCCTCCAAATGCTCCGTGCGTGCTGGTGTGGCTGTCGCCGCAGACAATGGTCATTCCCGGTTGCGTCAGGCCAAGCTCCGGGCCGATGACATGCACAATGCCCTGCTCGGGCGAATCCATGTCGAACAGCCGAACGCCAAACTCCTTGCAATTTTTTTGGAGCGCGGCAATCTGCGCCGCTGCGATGAGATCGGTAATAGGAGTACCGCGGGGCTCTGTAGGAACGTTGTGATCGACCGTCGCCACCGTTCGCGATGTCTGCCGAACTTTTCGCCCAGCGGCGCGCAAGCCGTCGAAAGCCTGTGGCGAAGTCACTTCATGGACGAGGTGCAGATCGATGTAGATGATTGGAGACCGACCGTCCGGTTGGCTGACTAGGTGAGCATCCCAAATTTTTTCGAATAATGTTTGCTTCGGAGTCATGAATTTCGTTTGCTGAAGAAGCGCTGAGATCTAGTTTTCCACAGAGTGGCGGCTGGATCAAGTTATCGATCGCCTACAAGGATGCCCTCTTCAAAAAAACAACCTAAATTAATTGTTGATTCGCGCTCCTTCTAATGATACTGTTCCTTCGTTTTAACCCTGCGCTGAAGGCTAAATCGCTCCCGTCCGTAACTGGATTTACAGCACATCCACGAAAAGGAGCACCCATGTTTTATCCTGTCACGAATCGCGCTCGTTCGCGCCAAACTACGCCCGTTAATTTGAGGCTGGATAAAAGCCTTGCCGCATACATGGCTGCTGGAATAGGACTGCTGGCCTCCGGCCTGTCTGCCCAGGCGGAAGTTGTTTATACCGCGGCGCACGATGAGATCAACCCCAGCCACGGTCTCTCGCTGGATTTAACCAACAATGGAATTGCCAACTTTGTTTTTTCTGATTTTTACAGCTCCACCAGTTCGACCCTGGATTTGTTCGTCGGCCCCGCAAACTCAAATAACGAGGTTTTTTCGACCGGCGCGAATCGCCTTTCCGTTTTCGCTGCCGCCATCCCTGCCGGCGTGGAGATTGGCCCTGATGGCAAGTTTACAAAGAGGCCTTTTCTTGAAATGGCCAATGGTTTAGGGACGCAACCAAAATGCCAGGGTCCATGGGTTCACGCAAACGACCGCTATCTCGGCTTGAAATTCATCATCAATGGTGAAACTCACTTCGGCTGGGCGCGGCTGGATGTCCATTGTGTTTATCCGCACCCGGTGACCGCCCTGCTGACAGGCTATGCCTATGAGACTGTTGCAAACAAACCCATTGTCACCGGCAAGACGAGCGGTCCGGATCTGAGCGAGGACCTAGGCACGCTCGGCAACTTAGCGCGGGGCTCAACTACCAGCCTCCGACCTTGGAGCGGTGTACCGGTAACAAGTGAGATTCACTAACGCAAACAGGCGCACTCTCGATGGAAAGAACGACGCTGTAAAATTGGCGACTAGATCGCCATAGCCCGGGCCGTACAAAGAAGGAACAACATAATGTCTCATCCAGTCAGCGCGAACACCTCTCGCTTCCGCCAAAAAGTACGGATCGATGCGAAGCTCGACAAAAACCTAGCCGCCTACATGGCCGCTGCCGCCGCTGCCGGAGTCTCACTGCTTGCGACACAATCTGCCGAAGCCAAAATTGTCTACACGCCTGCGCATACAACCATCGCACCACGCAGCTCGGTTCCTTTAGATCTGAATCACGATGGCGTTAACGATTTTGTGCTGAGCAATTGGCAATACGGCCAGGTTTCCCACTTGTCGATCATTCACCAGGCCGCCTCGAATGGTGTCATTTCCAGGAATCAGGCGCTTGGCCCGGCTGCTGACCTGCCTCTCGGAGTGCAAATCGGCCCCGCCCGATTTTTTGAGGGTGTCGGCTCCATGGCGACGCAGGGATCTGTGTCCGGCGAATCTTTTGCCCGAGGCCCCTGGGAGGATGCGCACAACCGCTATCTCGGCCTGAAGTTTTCGATTAACGGAGAGACGCATTATGGATGGGCGCGATTGTCCGTGACCACGAAAGGCTCGATCTCCGCCACGCTTACCGGCTACGCTTACGAAACCGTGCCGAACCGGCCGATCATCATGGGCCAAATGTCTGGCACCGATACTGCCAGCGCAGTCAGCCCGGAACAGATGCTTGCTCCCTCTGATCGACCGGCAACGCTAGGTATGCTCGGGCAAGGTGCAGGCTCTCTCTCGCTTTGGCGGCGGGATGAAGAAATCACCGTGCCAGCGGTTTAACCGCCCAGAAAAACGAGAAAACTTAGGTAACCGAAGCCGTCGTCGCGCCGACCCATTCAGGTAAACTATGGGCAATCCCTGAAAGTGGTCGCGCGATTTTATGATTAACGGCAAACGTATCGCAGTCGTCATGCCCGCCTACAATGCGGAAAGAACCCTCGAAGCCACCGTGGGCGAACTGCCCGAGATGGCGGATATCTGCATCCTGGTAGACGACCGCAGCACTGATCGTACCGTCGAACTCGCCCGCAAGCTTGGCTTGCAGGTTTTCCAGCACGATCGCAACTACGGCTATGGCCGCAATCAGCAAACCTGCTATCGCGAGGCTTTGGCCGCGGGCGCCGACGTCGTAATCATGGTGCATCCGGATTATCAGTACACTCCGCTCCTGATCACTGCCATGGCCAGCATGATCGCCTACGATGTTTACGATGTGGTGTTGGGGTCTCGCATTATCGGCGGCGGGGCGTTGCGCGGCGGCATGCCGATGTACAAATATATTTCGAACCGCCTCTTGACAGCATTCGAGAATCTTTTTCTACGCGTAAAGCTTTCTGAATATCACACCGGCTATCGCGCCTTCAGCCGCAAAGTGCTTACCGAGTTACCGCTGCTCGAAAATTCGGACGATTTTGTCTTCGACAACCAGATGCTCGCCCAATGCGTTCACTTCGGTTTCCGCATTGGCGAAGTTTCGTGCCCCACGAAATACTTCAAAGAAGCCTCCTCGATCAACTTCCGCCGTAGCGTGGAGTACGGCCTGGGAGTGCTGGCGACGACCCTGCAATACGCGCTACAGAGTACAGGGCTGGTGAAGCTGCCCATGTTCAGCCCAAAAGGCCGAAAGCTGGAAGCAGGCGATGATGCGTACTACGATCGCCGAACTGACCGCCAAAATACGGATCGTCAAAGCGATGTGGCGCGGGCCGCGATCAGCGGCAGAGATTCGTAACTTTCGGCAAGCCAACTGGGAGAGTTCTACTTCTTGCCCGAAAGGAATCCCAACACCTTGCTGGCCCACTCATCCGAGAACCCGAAGCGCGCCTTGGCTCGCGAATAAAGATCGACCGCTTTCTTGTCGAGCCAGATCATAGTCGACTTTTTCCACCCATCCTGCGGGCGCGCGAAATAATCGGTGGAGTGAACCGCAAGTTTTTTGCCGGGCTCAACCGTGTAGTAATACAACGCCAAACTTTTGCGCGATTCTCCGGCAGGGCACGTAAGCGGATCGGGGAAACCATGCAGTGACCGCTCGTCGGTTGTGAAGATAAGGGCGTGATTCAATAGCGGCGGATATTTCGCTCCACAGCGGGCCATCTTCGCTTCCCACAATTCGAGTGATCCACCCCACGCTTCCTTCCATCCCGGATTCAGATAAAGAATCAGATTTACCCGCCGGTGCCAGTGCGTGTGGAAGTGGTGCATGGAAAAATCAGTATGGACATTCAAATAACCACCCGGCCCGGACTGGTGCAAGCCTCCGCCTTCCAGCATCGGGTCGGACATAAGATTGGGAATTCCGGTCAGCTTCGAAACCCAGGCCACGAACTCGGGCGAGTTCAATTCATCTACCACCGCGCCAATGGTTGCGGGAAAAAGCTCGCGCTTCGGCATTCCCAGTTTGTTTTCGTTGGCGTGCTTGTATTGCGTCCACGCATCACTATTGGGTTGGGGGAACTGCTGGGCCATCGCCAGTGCGGTCTCTGGATCGAGAAAATCCTTTAGCAGAATATGCGGGCACGGCGTGTTCTCGCGATATTCCTTGCTGAGCGCAGGCAATTCGCGTCCCCACTTTTCGTAGGAAAAGAGGCGCGTATCGTCTGAAATCGCAGGTGCAGTGGCCATTAGAGAGAAATATTCCGCAAGCTTTATTGTAGCTGAATCAATCGTAATAAGCCGGTGGTTGCCCCGAGTTCTCCCGCGTCATCGACTACGGAACCCGGCAAACACTCACCACACTATTTTGATGCACGCAATCAAGTCCGGGAATTCCCGGCTGCTGCATAACCACCCAGCTCACGCCATATTTATTCTTCAGCCGCTCAAAATCTTCCAGCCGAAGATTTTTCCATGGCGTTTGCGCCTGCACCTGTGCCCACCAATCTTCGGCCAGCGGCGGAAACATACTGACTGCGCCGTTATCTTTCACGTCGTCGGCGAGGCGGCTTCTCTCCGCCATGCAACGAAATCCAATTTCATCCTCGCCGGCGAGATTCATGTAATACGGGTCGAGAGCGAATATCGCATCCACCGGCGTGTTTTGCCGAATCCAAAGAAACGCTTCGCCCCACGGGTTTCTAGGCGCTACGGCGGGCCATTCTATATGCGCACTGGCGGGAAACAGCGAACGTTGGGCCAGGAACATGCCTGTGCTTAAAGGAACGAAAAGCAATAACCAGCGCCACAGGCGGTTTTGCAAAACGTATTCTCCGAGAAACCCGCCCATCATGACGAACATCACGATGTAAAGAAAATGCAGGCTCCGAAGCGGCTGCAATCGAGCCAGTGCCTCAAAACGCGTCGGTAAATCTACTGCTAAAGCTCCGGCCAGATAGATCACGCCATAAAAAATCAAGGCGCGGCTTACACGTTCCACTACCGACCATTGCCGAGTCTTCGCGGCCTTGCCAAACCACCAGAAAATTACCAGTGGTGCAACGATTCCCAGCAGCTCATACCACGCCCATCTCTGAATGTAGTGAAAACCATGCGCCTTCGCGGCTTCGTGATATGCAGCGGAAGTGGCTGGAAGGGGCATCCAAAAAAACAAAATGCTTGCAAGCGCTACAGCGTCCGCATTCTTCCAGCGTCCTTCAAGTCGGTCCAGCATTACCAGCAAAACGCAGAACGAGGCCGGAAACACCCACATTAAAGGATGCACGCACGCCGCAAATATTATCCACAAAAGCGCCCGCACATATTTTTTCTGCAAGGTCCGCGTCAACGCGAACACGCCCGCAAACGCCGCTAGATTCCGCGGGTTTAAATACTGATCCATGATGTAAAGCGCCGTGCCCGCCACTGGAATCGTCAAGAGCGCCGCAGTCAGGCAAACGCCTCCCCACCGCGCTCGCGCGCTCGAAAAAAACAGGCCTGACAATTCCCAGCAGGCAAGCAGAAATAAGAAAACCGACGCCGCGTGCCAGGCAAACAACCCAAATTCCATCGGCACATGGGTGACACGCAGCGAAAACGCAATCAGATTCGGAAAGAGGGTAAGGCTGGCGTGCGACAGGAAAAACGGGCGTCCCACCGGAAACAACTGCGGATGCAGAATATGCTCGACACCCGGTAAATAAATTTCCGCATCTTCCGCATAAGGATGATATCCGTGTACCAGCAGCGCTCCCGAAGTCAGTAGGAGCAGCCCCAAAATATCCAGCGGTTTTTGTTTGGCAAAAAAGATTGGATTCACTCGGTAGTTGCGGCGGAAAGACCGCAGATTCAAAAAAGCAGTCTTTAACTTTGCCACAACCCAACACCGCAAGTCTGTTTTTCTTACAATTCTTTACCTCGGGGGTGATTCCTTGCGCTCACATTTCTTGCGACTTTCACCCCCACTGCGTAGCATCTAATGCAGATGGCTGCTGCTTTAATACCCGACCGCCTTAAGCCCAAGATGGCTTTCGGCGAAATCATCGCCTTCGCCTACGATACCTTTTGCAGCAACAAAATCCGCTTCATCCTGACCGCGCTGGGCATGGTGATCGGCACAGCGTCTCTAATCCTGGTGGTCACCATCGGCATGACTGGCAAGCAATTTGTGATCAATCAAATCCAGTCGATCGGCACGAATGAAATCTGGGCGGAATATCTCGGCGGCGCACCGCATATCAGTAACTCTAATCCCGATCCGCTCACCATCGACGACTTGCAGGCTGTCCGAGAGGACGTTCCCGGCATCGTAGCTTCCTCTCCCGTAACCCAGCTCTCCGACCGCGTTCCCGTTGGCAACGGCAAAGAAAAAGACGTGACGATTCTCGGCGTCAATCCTGAATATGTGCGCGTTCGAAACCTGGTGGTCCCGTCAGGAAGGTTCTTCGATCAGGAAGACTCGCAGGCTCACAACAAAGTTGGCGTGATTACCGAAAAAATGGCGATTGAAGTCTACGGCTCGACGCAAGCAGCCGTGGGCAAAGTGATCAAGCTGACCGGATTGCCTTTCACCATCATCGGCACCTTCAAGGAGCGCGTGGAAACCTTCGGCCAGTCGGAGATTGTCGACAATACCTTGCTGATCCCGTACTCCGTCAGCCGGTATTTCATGGAGATTCCCAACGTCAAACTGCTCTACTTCTCTATGGAAGATCCTTCAATGGTGATCCCAGCGACCGCGCAGATCAAACGAGTACTGCAATCGCGGCACCGCTCGGAATCGGTCTACAGCGTTTCCAATCTCACCGCGCTGCTTTCCATGGCTGACCGTATCGCCACCGGCCTTACCTGGGTTTTACTCCTGATCTCCATGGTGACCCTCCTGGTCAGTGGCATAGGCATCATGAACATTATGCTGGCCACAGTGACCTCTCGGATCCGAGAAATCGGAGTCCGCAAAGCCGTGGGTGCCACCAACCGCGAAATCCGCTTCCAGTTCCTAGCCGAGGCTATTCTGATTTCATTAATCGGTGGCTTCGCCGGCATTGTCATCGGCCTCGCCATTCCTTACTCTGTCCGCTTCCTCACCGAGTATCGCATCCCCATTTCAGGCCTGTCGGCGATCATCGCCATTATCGTGTCTTCGATCGTCGGGGTAATCTTCGGCACCGTCCCTGCCGCCAGGGCGGCGCAGTTGGATCCGGTAGAGAGCTTGCGGTACGAGTAGACTGCGAGTTTCCCACACGAGGGGTCCAGATTTAGTAGGCCACGGGGGAAAGAATATCTGTATATCCGAGAAAAAACCGGATTTTGACCAAATACTTACTGCGAAATCCACAATTTGCAGCCGAAATTTCCCGAAGATGCCCTATGCCACGAAAAAGTTGCATTTTCCATGCAATCCGAAGTAATATCCATTACGGAACTTGACAAGCTTATTTCCCAGAGTTCCGGACCCTGTACCGCTAATTAACTTCCAGACTGCTGTTCAGCTTTTGCAAAAACTATAACGAGGTGGTTGGTTCGCCTCCGTCCCGGTTCGGAGAGTTCAATATGTCGTGGTACGCATACTGCCTTACCGAGCACCAGACCCTCCCAAATGGTACCCGTTCCCGACGCCCCTTTGTAATTGAAAATGTCCAAGGCGTGAACGGAGCCCCCGTCCTCAGCTATCCCAGCGGCGAGTTTGCTGTGATTGTGAGCGAATACGACACTAACATTGGAGAACTTGATCAGAAGGCAGCTATCGACCATGCCCGCGTGGTCAGCGGCTGTTTCCGTAATTCCACCGTGTTGCCCTTCCGTTTCGGCACCATCTTCGAAAGTGATGACGCACTTCGCCAGGCTGTCCGGGTCAACCGGCGCGCCTTCGGCGTAAGCGTCGCCAGGCTCCGGGGAAAGTCTGAAATGCACATCAAACTCACCGTCAGCGACGGTTCGCTGCGCGAGGCCATGATCGATGTCATCCTGCCCAATACGGTCGGCGGCGACTATCTTTCCAAGTTGCGCGTCAAGGCATCCCGCGAACGCGAGCGCCAAACCAAGGCGCGCGCCCTTTCGGTGCAGGTCCATAAACTGTTCAACCCGTTGGAAGAAGAGGTGAGCTGCAAGAAAGTTGCCCCTCAAGGCATGCTCATCGATATCGCCCACCTCATCGATTCCAAGTCGGTGGAGAAGTACCAGAACCGCTATACCACCGCTGCCAAGCAGTTGAAAAACTGCCAGGTGGCGATCAGCGGACCCTGGCCTCCGTACCACTTCATGCCCGGGAAGTTGCGTACCGTGGCCGGAAACAGCTAGTTTCCATCTCCATAAGCCGCCGGTTTTCCAACTGGCGGCTTATCTTCGTAATCTCCAGAGCATTCCCATGCAGTGAATGTGCACCCTTGTGCACTTAAAATTGGGCAAGTTCTGCATTTACGCCTTGCTGTGCGCTCTTAATTACATGTAAGGCATTGTTTTTCATGCGCTTGCATGGTTTTCCATTTCCTGAGTCCCCATTTCCCAATTTGGTTCGGCAAATGCTTTATCTAGATGTAACGAAGAGGCCGCAACCAACAATGACCTTCACTCTCTTTTCTTCAAAATCGTTCCCGAAGTGCCGTTCCTGCTGGTGGAGCGGTAACTTGCATCGCCTTTCCTGACATTGCCCACCAACTTTGCCTCTTTAAAATGGCCCCAGAAATGGGGCCATACTTTTTGCGGGCGCAGTCCCGGCGACTTTTAGAAGATCCTCCACACGAAATGCCCGAGCAGCGCAAAGATCGACAGCATAAAAACGCCGCCTACCCAAATCAGAAAGTTAAGGGTCATCTTCGGAGAGTTAATCTGTTTTTTGTCCATGGCCCCAAAATATGCATGGGATCTCGTTGAACATATAGGGTCAACGCGGTAGACGGCGGCTTTATTTATGCGCTCCCCGTCGGATACACTTTCTGCACTATGGCCCAAGCTCTCCGCGCATTCTTCGTGTCTTCCGCGTTTCTATTGTTCTCAGCCGTTTTAGCGAACCCTCAAAACCCGCCGCAAACACCTCCCTCGGCAGCCGCACGAATAATGGGTCAACTTCAGCCCTCAGCCGCCGATCAGCACAATTTTTCTCCGCTCCTGCTCCAGCAAATGTCGGCAGTAAAAGCCGCCGCGCTCAATGACGACTATGCCTACCACCAACTTACTCATTTGACCGAAAATATCGGCCCCCGCCAAACCGGCTCGCCTCAGGCCACCGCCGCCGCGCAATACGTTGCGGAAGAACTACGGAAGCTCGGCCTGGAAGTCCGGCTGGAACCGGTCACCGTAGCCCACTGGGTTCGCGGTGCGGAGACGGCAGCGTTGGTCGAGTACTCCGGAATGGTTCCCGGCACGTCGCAGAAGATCGTGTTGACCGCATTAGGAGGAGGCGCAACCACGCCAGCCGATGGTGTGACGGCAGACGTGGTGGCCGTCGATAACTTCGAGGAGCTGCAAGCCCTTGGCCACGACAAAATTGCTGGAAAGATTGTCCTCTTCAACGAAATCTTCGATAAGCAGAAATCGGCGGGCGGACAAGCTTTTGCCGCCTATGGCGAGGCCGTTCGCTACCGTGGCGCCGGACCGAAAGCCGCCGCCGATCTGGGTGCGATCGCCGCGCTGGTTCGCACCGTCGGCGACGCCGATTACCGCATTCCGCACACCGGATTCAGTTTTCCCGCCGGAATTCCGGCCGCTGCGGTCACCTCGGAAGACGCCGATCTAATCGCCCATCTCGCTGCCGAGGGCAAGGTGCGCATGCATCTCACGCTGGTTTCGCAGAAGCTCCCCGACGAAACCAGTTACAACGTCATCGCCGATCTCAAAGGCTCCGAGCATCCCGAGCAGACCGTGGTCGTTTCCGGCCATCTCGATTCCTGGGATCTGGGCACCGGCGCTATCGACGACGGAGCCGGGGTTGTAATCGCCATGGAAACCGCGGAGATTTTTCAGCGCCTTCACCTGCGCCCGGCACGCACGCTTCGTGTGATTGCCTGGATGGATGAAGAAACAGGAGGGGCCGGCAGCAAAGCCTATACCGCCGAACATTCGCAGGAATTCCCGAATTACGTCGCTGCCATTGAAAGCGACGCCGGCGCTGCCCACCCGTTAGGCTTCGATGTGAAGGCGGCGCCAGCAGCCATCGACGCCCTGCGTCCCGTGCAAAGCGTGCTCCTGAGCGTAGGCTCTACCATCTTCCAGCCCTCAAGTTTTTCGCCGGGCGCGGATATCACTGCCATGTCGGACGCTGGCGTTCCCGCTTTTGGCATCGCGCAAGACGGACGAACCTATTTCCACTACCACCATTCCCCCGCCGATACGCTCGATAAAGTCGTCCCCAGCGAGTTACGCGAAAACGCTGCCGCGATGGCAGTAATGGCATACGGGCTCACGAATATGAAGGATACTTTGCCGAGATAGGAGAACGTTCCCATGCAGAAAAATCACGTCACGGCCCTTGCTTTATCAGTCCTTGCGCAAGTTTTCTCGCTCGGACCAATCTGCCGGGCTCAGCCGGATAGCACTCCTTACCCAGCCATGGCCTCTCTCGGCCAGTATTTGATCTCAGACAAGGATTCCGAAATCGCCCTGGCCCGCACTGCTGCTCCAAAATCCATCTCCAACGAAGCTGAAGTGATGGTGCTCGGCCCGGAGGGATATGCGACCGCGCAGAAGGGCACAAATGGTTTTCTCTGCATCGTGGAACGAGCATGGGGCGCCGACACCAATAACCGGGATTTTTGGAACCCAAAAGTTCGCAGCCCGATTTGTTTTAATCCGGCGGCCGCAAGAAGCTTCGTACCTATTTACCTAACGAAAACCAAATTGGTACTGGCAGGAAAATCGAAAACCGAGATCCTCGAGGCAATCCGGTCAGCATTCGACAAGAAGGAATTACTCACGCTGGAGCCCGGAGCGATGTGCTACATGCTCTCGAAACAGCAATACTTGAACGATGCGGGCAAGAGCTGGCACCCACATCTGATGTTTCTCGTTTCCGGCGACGCAGCGAAAACTTGGGGAGCCGGTCTGCCAGGCTCACCAGTCATAGCGGCGAATGACCCTGAAGAACGGGTGACGATTTTCATGGTTTGGGTCGGCCAATGGTCGGATGGAACGCCAGCACCGCGGAGCTAGCCGCAAATATGAACTTGGAATGTCTCAATGGATGCGGTCTTATCAAACTGTGAGTGATAGAAAGAGCGTTATCCCTAATTTAACCAATTCATTTCCCATCAGTCGAAAACGCCAGCAACACATTCCCGGCGAGTGCGTTGGTATAGCCGGTATTCACATACACCATCCCGCTCACTACGGCCGGACCGGCCCCATTCAAAGACCCTCCATGCGCCTTCACTCCGTTGGTCGTGTGGAAGTCCTGGGCGGTATTGAAATCCCACAGCACGCTTCCGTCGCGAGTATCGTAGGCGCGCAAGTGCCCATCGAGCGAACCTGCAAACACCAAGCCAGGAGTTAAAGTTGGCGGCGCCATCTGCGCCGCACTGCATCCGAATTGCCCGGCGCAAGCTGGTTTCACGGGAGGCGCATACCAGATCTGCCTGCCGTTGCGCAGATCGAGGGCAAACACTCCTCCTCCGGCGGATTGATTGTCGAAATCGTAATCCGACAACGTGAAATAGCCGTAACGGTTATCCGCAGCCCCGCCCCACTCGATGCCGCCCAGCGGCCCGCCTTTGCCGATGCGGGTCTTCCACAACAGCGCGCCACGAAGTTTAGGATCAAGGGCGTAAACTATCCCGGATTTTTGCGCGAGCAAAAGAACATCCCGCCCACCGACCGATCGCAAAATTGGAGGTGCGCCGAAATCGTAATCATCGCCGTGATCTTGCGGGCAATTGTCTTTTTTCTCGGCCACACAGCCTGCATTCCACAAATCGTCGGGCGTGAATTGACGCGACCATAGCTTCTTTCCAGACTTCAAGTTAAACGCAATCACAGCATCCGACGACGAAGTCGATGGATCGGAATAATTATTCCCCGTAGCCACGTAGAGCACGTTGCGTTTCAAGTCCGCAGTGGGAGCCGACCACACCGCGGCCCCAGAAGGCCCAAAATACTGCACTCCCTGCGCGCTCTTTCGCGTTGGCCGGGGAGTTTCCGCCAGCGTATACGCTCTCCAAACTTGTTCCCCGGTCGAGGTTTTGAGTGCCGCCACGCTGCCGCGAAACGTGCAGCAGGGATAACTCGGATCGGCCGCCGCACCCTCTTCCCCGGAGGAAAACGGAACGTATAATCGCTCACCGACCAACAGCGGCGAGCCGGTGATGCGCGCTGCCGGATGTGAATCCGGCCGCACCTTCCACACTACCGATCCATCATCCGCTTTCAGCGCATAAACAAATCCATTCGTGTCGCCGAAGAAAGCAGTTGTTCCCTTGTTGCCGATGGAAATTGCAGTCTTTACCGTTGCCGAGGCTTTGAAGCGCCACCACAAACATCCCGTCGCCGAATCGAGCGCATACACGCTCCCGTCTTCACTGCCCACATAAAGCCTTCCGGCATATGAAGTCGGCTGACCGAATGTAGCCGCCGCTCCGGGAAAGCCGAAAGCCCATTTCAGCTTCAGGTCCTTTACATCATCTCGCGTAAGCCCCGCGGCGCTTTCCGGCTGATAGCGGCTGTTCTCCGCATCGGCGCCCCATCCCGCCCAGCCCGGCGGATTTGGCGGTGGGTCCAGATCTCGCGGACAAAATCCCGTCATCTGTGCCGCGGTCATTCCATCCGTAGTGCCCAAAGAATCGGCAATCGCATGCTTTTCCGCTTTGGATAGAAACTTTCCCTCCCACTTCATGCGGCCGGAATCGAGCGCAGCATAGATGGCATCTTTTGTCATTTGCTGGAGGGCTTGCTGTGCGGGCGCGCGGCTATCGGTATTGCCCTCGTGACACCCCGCGCACTTTCTGGCAAATAATGCTTTGCCATCGAGTGGAGGCGTAGTCTGCTTGCGCGAACAGCCCTGCAATAAGAACGCTGAACAAAGAAAAATGAAGACTCGAAATAAAACCCAATGTGAGTTTTGCCGGACAGAAAAAATGGCGGCGGGTCGTCTTTTTTGTATTTTGCGTCGCATCAGTTTTGGCGCGATACCTAAGCGATTTATGTTTCGCAAAACCATCCGGCTTGCATTTGGTTGGATGACGCCCGCGCGTGCAGCGAATGTTTCAACCGCGTAGAGAAGAGTAAAGATTCACGAAGCCGTCCTATATCGGCGCCAAGCGGCCTACAGGATCAACCCGATTTCTTCTGAGCGCGTCGCGGCGAATGGCCGAAAGAAACCATCTCTACTCGAAGGTCCGCAACATTAAGCCGCATTAACATAGCGTCCGTACAGGATGCACAGTATCGAAATGCAGGAGTGAGACTCATAAAATCCGGAAAGTTTTGGGGCGATAATAAACGGCAGGTTCCTGCCGCATTTGAGAGGAGAAAGCCTTGATTCAACGAATTGGAAAAGCAGCAATTGCAGCGATTATGGTGGCCGCGCTTTCCTGGCTTGTAACCATTCCGGTAGCGCATGCCGACGACAGATCCAGGTGCCAGCACGCCGTAGAGAAGGCCGAAGTCAGGCTGGACAAAGCCATTCATGACAAGGGGGACCACAGCCGCGACGCAGATGATCGCCGCCGCGATCTGAATGCCGAGCGTCAGCATTGTTGGGATCAGTACCACCAGTGGTGGAATGGTAAAGAACACCGCTGGGAGACCGAGCGGACCTGGTAGATTTGCTGAAACAAGCAGCGCGCGTCATTTGTCAGGCATCAAATTCCCCACCCTTTCGAGCTTTTACGGAACGGGTGGGGAGTTCTGTTGTGTGCCAATTTGCACTTGAATTTCTGTGGTTCTCTACAGTGCGAAAGGTCAGCTTGCACCCTGACCACCTGTTGACGCATCTCATTTTTGGCGCTTATCATCTTCGTTTGGTCGTTTACCTTACGGGCGGCTCCGTGAGCCGCAGGATTTAGAAGTGACATATGGATAAGAAGAAGTTAGAAGCATTCAAAAAGCGGTTGGAAACACGGCAGCAGGATTTGCGCCATACTGTCTCGCGCACCCAGGCCGATGGCCGGTCGGCCGATGAAGACACGGCGCAGGATGTAGCTGACCGCGCCGCAAGTTCTTATACAAAAGAGTTTCTCTTCAGCCAGAGCAACAACGAACGCCAGCTTTTACAGATGGTCGACAAAGCCCTGGCCCGCATCCGCGAAGGCAGCTTTGGCGAGTGCAGTCACTGCGGCAAAGAAATCAACGCCAAGCGTCTCGAGGCTGTACCCTGGACGCGCCACTGCATCGAATGCCAGGAAAAATTGGAACAGGGCTTATTGGAAGAAACGCGTCAGTAGGATTTTGATCTCATAAAGGTCAGTCCGCGCTTTGACGGTCTCGTTTACCGGCTGCTAAACTAGTCGTTTGCCCCACCAGGATAAGCCATCCTTGAGATTGGAAGGTCGTCGTGCGCGCAGAGACACGCCATCAGCTTAAACAAGACGCATTCAGCCGGGTCACCATCGGTGCTGCCGAAAAAACCGCTCATTGGAGTGTGGAACACCGAAACACTCTAATTGCCGCCGTTATCGTCGCCGTTGTTATCGTTGCCGCAATCGCCGGTGGGTGGTATTACCTGAGCGCACAAAACGAAAAGGCTAGCCTCGACCTTACGCAGGCCGTCCGAACTCTCTCGGCACAGCTTCGTCCCGCCGGCACGCCTGCGCAGCCCGGCGTTCTCAGTTATACCTCCGCGAAAGAACGCGCCGAGGTTGCTAAAAAGCAATTCCAGGCAATTCTCGACAAGTACCCTCACACCCACTCGGCCGATATGGCGAAGTATTTCCTGGGGGTGACGTCAGCCACCGAGGGCGACAATACTTCCGCTGAAAATGATTTCAAAGATGTGGCTTCCAGTGGTGGTAAAGAACTCGCATCGATCGCCAAGCTGGCCCTGGCTACTTTGTACGGCAATACCAATCGCGTAAAAGAAGCGACCGCTCTTTATCAGGAACTGATCAACAAGCCTACGACCTCGGTGAGCAAAGTAACGGCGCAGCTGCAATTGGCGGAACTTTATCAAAGCAGCAACCAGCCTCTCGATGCTAAACGTCTTTACGAGCAGATTAAGAAAGATAATCCCAGCTCTGAAGCCGGACAGCTCGCAACCCAAAAATTGACGGAACTGAAGTAGCGCGGGAGTTTTTTATCTCCTTCTCTCTTCCGGGCGATTTCACTCATTTAATGCGAGTCCGCTGAGATTCGTTGTCCCACAATCAACTTGAAGATTTTGATATTGTTGCCAAACGATTCGAATGGTAGATCGTGGAAGTTTGGGGAATGACTTCTTAAATCTTCAGGAAGACCGGCATCCCACCCTGCCTGAAAAATCCAGATAGTGCTATCGGGCTTAACATCTTGAGTTTCGATTAAGCGATTCCAAAGACTCGGAAAGCTACTGGAAGTGAGTGGCGGCGACTTGTAACTGGCGGACACAACCCGGTATCCGCATGAAAATGACTCAAAATCCCCACTCAAAGCTTCGATGGTGATGGGTTGCTGCCGGCACAGGTAGTGGCCCAGAATCAGATCGCTTTCGTAATCGGTAAAAATCAAGTCGGACGCGCCAACGTTATGCCGTATGAATTCCATCGCCGCGACCATATTCATCCGGCTCTGATCGGCCCGCTCCATCATTGGCCGGCGCGGCTTGCCGAAAGCGATGCACGCGATGAGAACAACTCCCGCGATTGCGGCTGCGCGCGCCCATCTTCCTCCGCTGAAGCGCACAATCGCCACGCTAACGCCCGCCATCGCGGGGATAATCAAAAATGCCACATGCCGTGTGCCGCCATAAGGATAAACATGCGCCAAGCTGGCGCAACCCGCAATCACGAATGGCAGGAGCAGAAAAATTCCCAGTTGTCGCGACGCCCTGCGATCCTCCGGTAAACCTTTCCCACGTAATAAGCACCCGACGCCAGTGATGAATAACAGACCCATCACAACGCCCACGGCAAGCTGTCCAAAAAAATATTGAAAAACCCCAAACGTGTGGCCCGCTAAAAACATTAGCCAGTGATCGCGGGCCGGATCGAAGTACGAGTGGCGCAGAAAAAATTCGCTCATCCAACCTTGCAGCGCAGTTCTCGATTCTCCCGCTCCCAACTTCGCGATATGCGTCTTGTAAAGAAAAATCGCCAGGGCAAGGACCCCAAATTGGCTGATTAACCAGGCCATGACGAGCTTTGCCGGGATGCGATCCTGAAAAATTTTAATTAGTACATAAACGTCGAGCGCCGCCGCGAACAGGAATGCCGAGTAATGCGACAACATGGCGAGATAAAGGCATACAGAAAATGCGGCGAACAGTCCGGCTGAATTTTTCGCAAAAGCTTCGTCGAGAAAATACAAAGCGCTGGCGAGGAACGCGAGCAGCAAAGCGTACTGCCGAATTTCAGCTCCGAGCGCAACAATAGGCGGGAGAAGCGCAACCAACAGCAGTCCGATCAGGCCAGCCAGAGAACCGGCAGAACGACTCAGCCATTTATAAAACATCCAACAAAAAACCGCGCCTGCGAGCACCGAAGGCATTCGCAACCAAAGCTCCGATGTCCCGCCCGCGCGCCAAAAATAAAGAACCAGTGTAAGCAGCGGAGGATGCGAAGCGGTCAGACTCTCCCGATAAGCTTGGGCCAGCGAAAGCTGATTCACCAGACGAAAGTGCAGAGCCTCATCGGGATTGAGGAACATGCCCGAAGCCGCGCGCAACCGCGCCAGGAATCCAAAAACGATAATGGTAATCGCGGATGCATCGACATGTCTCACGAGCCATGATTTGGCTGCGACTTCCCGGTTGATATTTTTCGAAAGTAAAGTCAGCATCCGGCTGCGCTAGCTGGCAAATGCGCCCAACCATTTTACGGGCAGGTGGGCGGCCAATGCATTGGCCAGGTGTTCGTCGGCAGTGATCAGCTCTGTTCTACGCTGAATAGCCAAAGCAACATAGAGGCAGTCGTATACGCTGCGGTCATAGTGGAGAGCGATCTTAAGCGCGTCCGGCAAGAGAGTCGTACAAGAGATGGTGGGGAAATTTCGGTCCTTGATATCTGACGCGGCCTCTTCAGCAAAATCCCCGGACCACCGGCGCTGGCGAACTCCTTTGCGCAGGACATTGGCTACTTCTGCCCAGAAAATGTCCGGCACGATGAAGTCGATCTCGCCGTTTGTATACCGCTCAAGAAGTTGCAGGGATTCGGGAAGCAGCGTCTCGGCCGCGGAAGGGATCGCCCACTTCACGGCAACACTGGCGTCGAGGACAAAAGCCGTCAACGATTTCTGTCCTCATGGATCGTGTCTTCAGCGTTGGGAAAAAGGCTGGAAGTTTGTAAAACGCGGGCGCGAAGTTGCCCCATTCGTTCGTAGAATTCCCGCCGGCGCTGCAATTCTTTCGCGGTAGCGATATTTTGCTCCAGCAAAGAAATCACCTCGGCCGCAATCGATTTGTGACCCTCCCGGGCGCGTTTGCGCAGGGCGCGGTAAAGATCGTCAGGGATATTTTCGACATAAAGCGTTGGCATAGTGTTTCCCTATGAATACTATAGCAAATGCCTAAACTATGATCGGGGTTGCCATGTCTTGACATCGCTTTACACGGCCTTTATCCTTGATTTTTGCTCCTTGCGGTACCTGCGCTTCCTTAGCGCGCTTCCGCGGGCTTGGCGGCCACAAGATGTGCCGCGGAGGTTTCCCATGTTCTTCGAAATCAAAGACTTGGAACTTCACCCCATTGAATTTGCGGAGAAGTTTCAGCCCGGTGCGCTGGATCTGGGGCCGGATTACCGGCAGATCGCTCCCGTCGAAAGCAACGGTCGCGCGGACCTGGTCGAGGAGCATCATGGCAAGCGCAAAATTATTCAAGATATACGGATCAAGGGCCGGCTTTCGATCACCCTCGAATCCAATTGTGCGCGCTGCCTTGAGCCGCTGACGCAAAACGTAAATCGTGAATTCGACCTCCTGTATCGACCGCAAGGGGCCGACGCTGGCCGCGACGAAATGTCTGTAACTGATGCGGAGGCCGAGATCAGCTATTATGAAGGGGAGGGAATTCTGCTCGACGACGTGATTCGCGAGCAGATTTTATTGGCCGTTCCCATAAAGGTTACGTGCAGCGAAGACTGCAAGGGTTTGTGCCCGCACTGCGGTAAGAACTTAAATCAGGAAACGTGTTCGTGCGCGGTAGCGCAGGAAGAACCGCGCTGGTCCGCACTGAAAGAAATCCGCGGCAAGCTGGCGCACTAAGAGTTTAGTTTCGAGATATTGATTCATGCGAGGCCACGAGCCTCGACGAGAGGATTTTAGACCATGCCTAATCCAAAACGACGACATTCCAAAAAGCGCACGTCCACCCGCCGCGCCCACGATGCTCTGAAGAGCCACTCGCTCTCCGAGTGCCCGAACTGCCATGAGAAAAAGATGCCGCATCGTGCCTGTGCCAAGTGCGGTTACTACAAGGGCCGCGAAGTAGTTGCAGTGGAAGAAGCCAGTTAGTTTCCCGCCATGCCTAGCGTGATCGCGTTGGATGCGATGGGCTCCGACCGCGCGCCCAAGCCTGAAATCGAAGGCGCGATCCATGCCGCACGCCACTACGGCGTGCGCGTGTTGCTCGTCGGTCCGGAAACCGTTCTCAAAGCCGAACTGGAACGCCATCCGTCAGCCTCGCGCCTGCCCATTGAGATTGTCCATGCCAGCGAAGTCATTACCATGGAGGACAAAGCCGTGCAGGCGGTGCGCGCCAAGCGCGACTCTTCCATCCGTGTGGGTTTGCGATTGGTCCGCGAGGGACAAGCCGCCGGCTTTGTGACCGCCGGCAATACCGGCGCTGCCATGGCTTCGGCCAAGATGGTGCTGGGAGCCTTGCCCGGTGTCGATCGTCCTGCGCTGGCTGCTGTTTTTCCCACAGCTCCAGGTACAGCGGCGATTTTGCTGGACGTGGGCGCAAACGTGGACTGTAAGCCGCATAATCTCGAACAGTTCGCCGTGATGGGTGAGATTTATTTCCGCTCCATGTTTGGTGGTCTTAGACCCACCCGCTTCGGTCTCAATGGGAGGTCGCCACGCGTGGGATTGCTTTCGATTGGCGAAGAAGAGACCAAAGGCAATGAGCTGACCCGTGAATCATTCCAGCTATTGAAACAGCTGCCATTGAACTTTATAGGTAATGTGGAAGGCCGCGATTTATTCAATGGCCATGTTGACGTAATCGTTGCCGATGGATTTGTGGGTAACGTGGCGCTCAAGATCTCAGAAGGTGTAGCAAATCTAGTACGCACAGTTCTGAAGGAATCGCTGAAATCCACAATTACGCGGCAAGTCGGCTACATGCTTTCGCGCAGCGCATTTTCCGATTTCAAAAAACGCATCGACCACACCGAATACGGTGGTGCACCGCTGCTGGGGCTGAAAGGGGTTTGCATTATCACCCACGGCTCCTCCAACGCGAACGCGATCAAAAATGCGGTGCGGGTGGCGGCGGAATTTGCCGAACGCCGCGTCAATGAGTCGATTGAGCGTGGACTCGCAGCGCTTCATCCAACGCCGGCGGAAGCGCAATCGGCTCCCGCTCATTAAATTTTCCAATCATGAACGAATCGAAAGATTTTCCCAACGCAAATCCATCGCAGATGGCATTCATCTTTCCCGGCCAGGGATCGCAGTCGGTAGGCATGGGCCAGGAATTAGCCGAAAAATATCCCATTGCGCGGCAAACCTTTGACGAGGCCGATGAGGCGCTGGGCTACAGGTTGTCGCAGTTTTGCTTCGACGGTCCCGAAGAAAAATTGCGCCTCACCGAGATTACTCAGCCTGCAATTCTTACTGTATCGATCGCCGCCTTGAGAGTTCTTGAGAGCCGAATTCCCAAGCCTTATGCAGTGGCCGGCCACAGCTTAGGCGAGTATTCCGCGCATGTCGCCTCGGGCACCATCCCGTTTGCCCAGGCGGTACGCACTGTACGTGACCGCGGAAAGTATATGCAGGAAGCGGTTCCGGTCGGCGTTGGAGCGATGGCGGCCATCGTGGGCTTGCAGTTGGAAAAAGTTGAGGAGATCTGCCGGGAAGCCGCACAGGGAGAAGTCTGCTCGCCCGCCAACATCAACTCGCAGGAGCAGATTGTTATCTCAGGCCACACTGCGGCAGTCGAACGCGGAGCGAAGCTCGCATCCGAACGCGGAGCCAGACTCGCGAAGTTGCTGCCGGTGAGCGCACCCTTTCATTGTTCGCTGATGAAGCCTGCACAAGACCGCCTCGGAGCGGATCTGAATCATTTGAAGATGCAGAAGCCGGTATACCCCGTGATCTGCAACGTGAAAGCAACGCCAGTCACGGATGAATTGCAAGCCCGGGAAACCCTATCCGCACAAGTGACAGGTGCGGTGAAGTGGGAACAGTCCATGCGCCTGTTGATCGAAAGTGGAGTTCAAATTTTCCTGGAAATCGGCCCCGGAAAAGTTCTCTGCGGGTTGATGCGGCAGATCGACCGCTCCAAAACTTGCTTGAATGTCGGCGACGAAGCAACCCTGACTAAAGCGCTGGCGCAGTTCGGAAGTTAGAAATCTTCTAAGGCTACGATTTAGTGCGTATGCGCCTTAGTGAAATTCCAAATCGCAGGGCGGCGTGCTGATCGTCTTATCGGATTTGTCCACGTATAACTGCGCGTGCTGCGTGCGATCATTTATGATCGCATCGACCACAACTCCGGTTCCGCCTCCCGGACAGTTGCTGGTGCCGTAAATCTTGAAGCTCTTGATAATGCCCCACTGCCCGCCCGGTCCCCAATCCTGTTTGAACTCATTCAAGGGATACTGCGCGTGATTCTGCGTATGCTGTTTCCAGTCCGGATCGGCGTAGTAAATGCCATAGGCAGTTTCGAAATCTTGCTTCTGCAACGATGAAAAAAATTTACTGGCCACGTGTTCCTCAGGCCAGAAACGATTCCACCAGCCCAGAAAAGCGAGCACCAGCACAAAAACAACGAGGGAAATAATCCGGATTCGTCTCTTCCGCTCTTTTTCCGGATGGTAGTCTTTGGCGTCCAGGAGAGTCATAACTCTTTAGCATAACGGACACCACGGGGAAATCAAAAGTTCCAGGAAACAGATTCCGCGATCTCTGCGTTAAAGCTCTATAGTGTGCGCTTAAACAAAGGCGTAGCAATACTGAGCGCAACAATGGCGAACAGGGAGAGATAGAGCAAATCCGGCCACACCGCCATCAGCCCCGTTTCCTTCAGCAGTAACGACTTGAACCCATTCACCGCAAACGTAAACGGATCCACGTTGGCAATCCAGCGCAGCCACCAGGGAAACGCCTGAATGGGATAAATTGCGCCGCTGGGGAAAAATAGCAGCGTATTTAAAATGCCGAAGGTCGCGCGCGGCACCAATGGATCTTCGACCCGCACCATGAGCAGAAACATCATGGCGTTCAGCGCAATCGAAGTCAGCACGATCAGAACCATCAGGCCAATCGCCGTGCCCAGATGGAATAAACTGCCAACTCCGGCCAGCAACGCGCCAACCACAGTGATGATGGTCCCTGTCATCACCGCTTTCACCGCGCTCGCGGCGTTCAGCCCAAACACCAGTTCCATCTTGGTAATCGGCGTGACCAGGTAGCCTTCGTGCACGCCACGCGCTTTGTCATCTATGTACAACATACCCCCGCCGATCATCACCGACATGAAGATGGCCAGCGTGATCGAGCCCGGCAACAAATACTTCATGTATTCGACGTAAGGATAAAGCTCGACGATCTGCAAAACCGTTTGCTGCAAAACGCGCGGCTCGACGGTAGGGTTGTTGAGCGCGCTGGTGATCTGCGTGAGTTCATCTTCGAGCGTGGAGCTCATGAAGTTGTCGCTGTTATCCACCACCAGCGCAATTTTCGGCTGATTCTGCTCGTACACCCGCCGTGAATACTGCGGTGGAATAATCACCGCACCCTGAATCTTGCCGTTGCGCACATCTTGCAAAGCCTTTTGCTCGTCGTTGTAGTAAATGGGTTGAAAGGTGCGCATGTTGGAGCGCACCGAATCGAATGCTTCATGGATCCGAATGGCCTGCGTGCCCCCGTCCTCATCCACCAGCCCCAGCTTCGCATCCTTGATTTTGCCGCCGAAGGCATTGCCCAGTACCAGCAATTGCACCAAAGGAAAAATCATCGACACCATCATCAGTGCCGGAGAGCGGAAAAACTTGCGCATCTCTCGTTCCACAATTGCGAACATTCGATTCATGGCTGTATCCCCGGTCTGGGTGGCATGACGAAACCTTGCGCTTTGACCAGTTCGTCGCGCAACTGCCTCCCCGTGTAGTGAACGAATACGTCATCGAGCGTGGTATTTTGCACTGAGAGCGATTTGACGGGTACCGAAGCCTGCACGGCCATCTCTACAAGCTCGGTGGTAGTCCGCGAACCGTTTCCAGTGAGCACACGAAACATTCCTGCTCCTTCGTGTTGAACCGAAGTTACCTCGTCGAGCGTGTGCAGGCGTTCTTCCCAGTCGTTTGGCGGATTCTCGAATTGCACTTCGATCACATTCGAGCCCGGTACACTGGCCTTCAATGCCATCGGCGCATCGAGCGCAACCAGCTTGCCGTGATCCACGATGGCAATGCGGTCGCATAAGCGATCGGCTTCATCCATGTAATGCGTCGTGATCAGAATGGTGAGCTGCCGCTCGCTCTTGATGTTGCCCAGCATCTCCCAGACAGCCACGCGTGAAACTGGATCGAGCCCAGTCGTGGGTTCATCCAGAAAAAAGATTTTCGGATGATGCACCAGCCCGCGGGCAATTTCCAGCCGCCGCCTCATTCCGCCGGAGAGCGTTTTTGTCTGCGCGCCGCGCCACTTGGTCAGATCGACCAGTTCCAGCAGTTCGTCAATCGATTTCTTACGGTCTTTCGCCGGAACATCATAAAGCTTGGCGTAGATGTTCATGTTCTCCTCGACGGTAAGGTCGAGGTCGCTGGTCAGGGCCTGAGGAATCACTCCGATAGTGCGTCGCGCCGAGTCAGGATCCTTGCTGACATCGTGTCCGCCAATTCGCGCGAACCCAGCCGTAATTGGAATCAGCGTGGTCATCATGCGAATCAACGTTGACTTACCGGCGCCATTGGGTCCGAGCAGCCCGAAAATCTCGCCTTCCTTCACGAAAAACGAAACGTCGTTCACGGCGGTAAAGTCGCCGTATTTCTTGACGATATGATCCACCTGAATCGCGTAAGGCGCAGACGCGGCTGCGCCGCCGCCATTCGTCCTGGTCTCGTCGGATGCCATTATTGCTGCCCCGCCGCCGCAGTCTGCGGATTGCTCTCGCCATTCATCTGCGCCGGCGAAACCAGAACCTCGGCCGTCATGCCAGGAACGAACGCTCCCTTGGGGTTATCCAAACGAACCTTCAGCACGATGGTTTTGATATCGCGTTTGCGCCGGCTCACATCGCGCTGCGTGGCGAAATCGCTCTCCACTCCTTTGAAAAAAACCTTGCCATTGGTGATGGTTCCACCCGGCAGGCGCACGCGCAGCACATCGCCGTAGCCAATGTGGTCGGCATAAGTTTCCGGAATCGCTGCCCGCACCCAGGTATCGTTCAAATCGACGATGGTCACGATGGGCGCGCCGATGTTGACCACTTCTCCCTGCCGCGCCGCGCGCACCGAAACCGTGCCGGTCACCGGCGCGTAAACATTCGTATATCCCAGCCGCACCGCAGCCTGATTCTTCTGCGCGATCGCATTCTTGAGATCGGCCTCGGTCGATTGCACAGTGCTCTTCGCGGCATTCGCTTGCTGCGTGCGCGCAATGGCGGAGTTCAAATCGGCCTGCGCCGCATTCACCAATTCCTGCTGCGCCTGTACCGTTGCCTGCGCCGCTTGCAAATTTGTTTCCGCCTGCACTCGATCTTGTTCGGACTGCACTCCGGCTTTCGCCAGTTCGATCATGCGCCGGCTGTCGCTCGCGGTGCGGTCCAGCGTAGCCTGCGCCTGCAACAACTGAGCTTTTGTGGAAGAGAGTTTCGCGCGCGCGTTGGCCACGTCGCTGGAGGTTGAGCCGGAGGTCGATTGTTCGGTATGCTGCATCTCCGAGACTTTGCTTTCCAGGCTGGAAATATTCGCCGCAGCCGCCGCTTCCTGAGTTTGCAATTCGGAAGGATCGAGCACCGCGATCAGGTCGCCGGCCTTCACAGGCGTGCCTTCATCCACCAGCAACTTCTGGATGCGCCCTTCCACCTGCGCGCTGACGATCACCTGATTGGAATCAACTGTGCCGATGAGTTCCAGATCTTTGGAATGATCGGTGGAGAAAAAATAGTAGACGGCGGCGACCACAAAAATGATGCCGATCAGAATAAAAATGCGATTTCGAGCACTCATTTGCGTACTCCTGCTTTGCGAAGAGATGGCGCGCTGCCACAAGGTGCGAACAGCGCTGCGGAGATAAAATCCAGAACTGCTGCGCGCCGTTCCGCGATCCGTTTCGGCGCCAGCGGGTTAAAGCGCACGATCCGTTTCATGACCGGGGCACTGCTGAAATAGAAAACGATCATTGCAATCATGGAAGGCACAAAGTGCGCCGGGTCCACCTCCCGGAATTCGCCTTCCGCGATTCCGTTTTGCAGCAACTTCCGTACCCGGCGGTAAATCGGCTGAAAATAAGTTTTTACCAGCCGGTCAAAATGAACCGTATTGCCCTCTTTTGCCCGCATCATTTCGCGCTGCATCAGTCGGGGATAAATCTGATTCGAGGCGATGAAATCGAAATACGCGCCGGCATAGGCCATAATTTTTTCGCGAGAAGGCAAATCGCTGTCGAGCACGCGAAAAACATTCGCCTTCATTCCAGAAAAAGCCGCATCGAGCACCGCGCCGTAGAGCGTTTCTTTGTCTTTGAAGTAGTAATACAGCAGGGCTTTATTAACCCGCGCTTCACGCGCAATGGCATCGGTTCGCGCCCCGGCGATTCCATTTGCGGCGAACTCCCGCGCCGCCGCTTGCAGAATTGCCGCCCGGCTTTCCTCGGGCTGGCCTCGGGAGCCCATGCGAGGATGCGAATCGCGGTGATGAGAACTTCTTTGCATTCTAATTAACCGGTTAGTTAGATGATAACATGACCGCCAGGCTCCAAAAAATTAGGATTAATTGGGAGGATGGGGGGCTTGCAGGCTTGCCTTTTCCGGTTTTTCCGTTGCAGTTAGAGAGGTAAGTGGTTCCCAGGAAAACTGGCACGCAACAAAATATCTGACGCGCCAGTCTGGCGAGGTTAGTTTGCTCCGCCAGCGATCGACGGCACCAGCAGAACCTCATCTCCGTCGCTGAAGATGTAGCCCGGCCCGCCCAGAAAACGGATGTCTTCCTCGTTCACATAAATATTGAGAAAGCGGCGTACTTGTCCTGCCTCATCGCGCAAGTGCGGTTTCAGATCTGGAAACTTCTCATCCAAGGTGGAAAACAACTCACCTAGATTTGTGGCCGAGCAGGCGATCGAACCTACGCCTGCTGTGTGCCGCCGTAGCGCGGTTGGAATTTGTACGGTGATTGACATGTCATAACCTCAGCGGCTGAAGCCGCACCCTTTCAAAACAAAAGCCGCCTATGCGCCCACTGTGGCTGCCGCTTCGTGAGCGGCTTCCACGTGGTCCAGCGTTTCGTGGAGATACTTTTCGAACTCAGCCAGCTTCGGCGCGATTGCCCGTTCCGTCTCATAGACGCCAGCCAGCACATCGGTCGTCTTCAATCCATTGCCAGTGATGCACAGCACAGTCGTCTCCTCGGGCAGAATGCGATCTTGGCGGTAGAGCTTGCCCGCAGTGCCCACAGTTACGCCGCCGGCAGTTTCGGTGAAAATACCTTCGGTTTCCGCCAGCAGCCGGATCGAGTCGATGACTTCAGGATCGCTCACGTCTTCGCTCCATCCACCGCTGTTCTTGATAGTCTTGATGGCATAGTGCCCGTCGGCCGGATTGCCGATGGCGAGCGAACGTGCAATAGTGGCCGGCTTCTGCGGATCAATCTCCGAACTTCCCGTCTTCACCGCCGTCGAAATCGGCGAGCATCCCGTCGCTTGGGCGCCAAAGAATTTCACCGGCTTTTGCTCGACAAAACCAATCTTGACCAGCTCGTCGAATGCCTTCTTGATCTTCGTGATCAGCGACCCGCCGGCCATGGGAACGACCACGTTATCGGGCAAGCGCCAGCCCAGTTGCTCGGCGATTTCGTACCCGACCGTCTTCGATCCCTCCGCATAGTAAGGGCGCAGGTTCACGTTCACGAAGCCCCAACGCCGCTCCTCGGCAATCTGCGAGCACAGGCGGTTCACCTGATCGTAGTTGCCTGCGATGCGCACCACGTTCGCGCCAAAAACTTGCGTGCCTAGAATTTTTGCCGGCTCAAGGTCAGACGGAATAAAGATCCACGCCTTCAATCCCAGGCGCGCCGCATGCGCCGCTACAGCATTGGCCAAATTGCCGGTGGAGGAACACGCCACGGTGTCGAAGCCAAAGGCCTGCGCGTTGGCCAGCGCCACCGAAACCACGCGGTCTTTAAAGCTCAGCGTGGGCAGGCAGACGGCGTCATTCTTGATGTACAAATTCTGACCGGCAGTCGCGGCATGGCTCGTACCCGCCAGCCGCTGCGCGAGGCGCGGTGCCTGAAGCAGCGGAGTGAATCCCACCGGCAGCCGCGGCTCAAATCCCTGGGGGAGGGGTAAAAGCTCGGAGTAACGCCACATATTCGGCGAACGCTGCGCGATGCGTTCGCGGCTGAACGTTCCCTGGGCAATCCAAGTCTGGATCGCATCGTAGTCGTAAGTAATTTCGAGAGGAGAAAAACACTCGTCGCAAATGGAGCGGGGTTGGTTTCCCCAGCTTCGGCCGCATTCCCGGCAACGCAATTCGTGGTGAGAATCGTAAGTCGACATCGGGCTACTCGCTTTCTTATTCAGCAGCGAATAGCTGAGGACGAGCCGGTAAAAAGCGCCCTAAAATACAAAGGCCTCTTTTTCCAGGAAATGGGAAAAGAGGTCGGAATGCAAATAGAAATGAAGCTCGCATCCGAATCTCATGTTCCCCGTTTCCGGGCGGGAGTTGGCACCTGGCGGTCTGGATATATGATCCAGATCCGGTTGCCGTGGCGTCACAGGGCTCGTCCCTCAGCCACTCTGCATGAAATTCAAATTTGCCCCGAAAGGCAAACCTATCGTCATTAGACTACACGCCGGCCCCAGGTTCGTCAACAGAAGTTTGGTTACAGGTTCTCTCGTTAGTGCTTCCCGGCGGGCTTCATGGGATTGTAGCCGGAGTTCGGATCGAACATGGCCGGGTTTAGGCCCTTGTTATAGCTGGCAGCCGTGACGAAGCGTTCAGCTTGCATATCGCCGTTGAAGTAGCGGGTGAATCCGAAGGGCGTCATCACCCCATCAACCGGGCGGTAATTGTCGAAGGTTTCTTCTTCTAAATTCTTTTCCTTATCGGCGGGATCGCGCCATGAATAACTTTTCTTGATGGGCAGGTGCGTGTCGATATCGAAATAGAGGCTGACCGCCTCATTCTTTGCATTGATCAAAGTGACGCGTTGCGCCGCAAGGCTGCCGGCCAGCGCGGAACCGTCAAAGAATAGCGCCACGGTAGGATCATTCACCCACGATCGCAGGATGGTTTCCAGAGAAAATTTGCGGCGGCGCAGGTAGTCGTCCAGATCTTTTTTCTCCACGGCGCGCTTACCCTTGTAAGTGAGCTCATAACCTTGATCGCCCGCGTAAACGTAAGCAATATCCCGTTGCGGCGTGAGTTCGATGCGCTCTTTATCGGGATACTCGAGAAACCGCCAAAAGAATACGCCGTTGCTGCTGGGGCGTCCGTGATAAAAGCTGTAAGTGCGGCCCTGCTCCTGCAAGTCATGGGCTCGCAGATAGGCGTCGCCGCCCAGCGCTTTGAGCGCCTGCTCGATGAGTTCACGCGCCTGATGTGCATTTTGCTGTTCCAGCGGAATCGCAGAGCTGCTGGCGGGAGCGGCCTGGGGTGCAGACTGCACCTCGGTTTGCGCGTGAAGCGAAGCTGTGCTTAGAAAGCATACGGCGAATGCGAACTCAAGCACAACGATGAGAAGCAGATGTTTCATGCAAGCATCAGTGGCGAAGCCTGAACGGGAATTGTAGCTGCTTGCGGCAGAATTGCGGACTGCGGCGCACAGCGCATACCGCCGCGCCCTCTGTTTGGATGCAGGAAAAGCGGGCCGAGTCACCTGAGTTTCTCTCGCAACTAGCCCACCAGTACCGCGCCGCCGTTTATGTTGAAAATCTCACCGGTGATGAAGCCCGCATATTCCGTGCATAAAAACAGTATAGGCCCGGCGATCTCCTCAGGCGTACCGGCGCGGCCGAGCGGAATTCCGCGGCGAATTTTTTCTCCCGCCGAGGGGTCATTAAGCGCGGGCTTGGACATATCCGTATCCACCCATCCCGGTGCGACAGAGTTGACGTAAATGCCCGACGAAGCCAATTCCGCGGAGAGACTCTTGGTCATGCTGATGATCGCGCCCTTGGAAGCGGAGTAATCGCAATGAAACGCTTCGCCGCGCTGGCCGCTGGTGGAGCTGATGAGCACGATATGTCCGGCGGCGGTGCCAATGCGCGGCTGCGCCTTCATCTGCGCCACCGTATACTTCACCAGGCCAAACACCGCATCCAGATTGATGGAAAGTGTGGAGCGCCACTGCTCGTCGCTCATCTTTTCGATGGCAACATCTTCCACTGGCCACACCCCGTGATTGGCGACCAGAATATCGATTCTGCCAAAGTGTTTTATGGTTTCTGCGACCAGTAGCCGCGCGGCATCGGGACTATCGAGATTGCTGCCGATGGAATAACAATTTTTCTCGCCGCACTCCCGGGCCAGCGCTTCCGCCTGCGAACGGGCTTTTTGATAGTTAAATGCCACCTTTGCGCCCGCCGCCGAGAACATTCGCACCACAGCCGCGCCGATGCCGCGGGAGCCACCGGTGATTAAAGCGACTTTGCCGGAGAGGGACAGAGAAACTGACATGGGAACAGTTTCCTGTTTCTGGTCCCCGGTTGCAAGTGGGCAGCGCTAACTCTGCAAACTTTCCCTTGATGGTACCGTCCGCTCCGCCTTCAACTCGCGCAGCAGTAGCCGCACCAGCATCCCGTCAAATCCTATGCCGCTCATCTTCGCCAGTTCGTCGAGGGCCTGTTCAGGAGTGCGCGCGGCTGCGATCGAGTGTTCCGTCAACATGTTTGCGTAGGTGTCGGCGAGAGCAATGACGCGCGCCCACAGCGGAATCTGCTCGCCCTTTGCGCCGTCGGGATAGCCCGTGCCGTCGAAACGCTGATGATGATGTTCGATGGCCTGGCGCATCTTCGCGCTGCGCGGCAGGATGCCGGCAATTTCGGCTCCTACGCTTGCGTGCATGCGCACCAGAAAAAATTCATCGTCGGTGAGCGGTCCCGGCTTGTTCAAAATGCGCTCCGGCACAAAAATCTTGCCGACGTCGTGAATGCGCGCGGCAAAAATCAAATCCATTGTCTCTTCAGGGGGCAGGTGGAGCGCGCGCGCGATAATCTCCGTATAACGCGCCACCAGATCGCCGTGGCCGGCGGTGCGCAGTTCGCGGGATTCGGCGGCTCGGCTGAGCACTTCAATGGATTCTTTCAGCAACGGCACATTGCAATTTTCTTCGCCGCCGCAAAATTTTACGAGCATCGAAGCCAGCTCTTCCAGATGCTCCGGTCCATTATGCTCGCGCTGCAGAAATCCCTCGATGTAAGTAGAAATCTGCTGCCGTTGCGGGGCGAATTCCTCCCCCGCGGCGAATTCTTCGGCAGCCGACACGCGATTGCCGCCGGAGCGCTTGGAGACGTACATGCCTGCGTCCGCCACGCGAATGATGTCCTCAATCGAAAAACCGTGGATCGGAAAACTGGCCACGCCGAAGCTGCCGGTGATGTGGTGTTCGCTCAACATGGGGTCGGAAACCATCCATTGGCGCAAACGCTCGGCCAGTACTTCCGCTTGCTCCGGCCCGGTTTCCGGCATCAGGATGATGAACTCATCGCCGCCGTATCTTGCCACTACGTTCTGCTGCCGCGATTTTTGCTCCAGCAGCCGGCCCACGCGAGCGAGAACCAGGTCGCCTTCGAAGTGGCCCATCGTGTCGTTTACTTCTTTAAATTTATCCAGGTCAATCAGCACCACCGAGAATGGCCGTCCCGAGCGGGAAGCGCGCTTCCACTCGGCCGATAGTGCCTCCCAGAAAAACCTCCGGGTTTTGATTCCCGTCAAACCGTCCGTAATGGATTGCTGCTGGAGTTTTTGGAAGATGAAGGCATTGTGCAGCGCCGTGGCCAGCAAATCGGCCAGGGTATTGAGGATGAGAACGTCCTGCGGAAAGAAAGCGCTTTCGCTGCAGCTTTCGATGTTTAGCGCGCCCAGCAGCGTTTCACCGTAATTAATTGGAATACAGAGCACCGAACGCGACTCGGGAAGAATCGCGCCCATCTGGCCTTCAATTCCGTTTTGCACCAGCGCGCGTTCGCCAGTGCGCGCCACGCGGCCAAGAATGCCTACGCCGAGCGAGATCCGCCTGCCGACGGCGTGCGCGGTGACGCCCGCTTCGGCCTTGATTTCGATTTCCTTCGTGCCGTAATCGAGCAGGCCGATGCCAATGTGATCGAAGCTAAAGTTCTTTTGAATTTCACCGACGATCTGGCCGAGCATCTCCACTGGATCGTCGCTCGAGATCGCCGTGCGCGAAATATTATTGAGAAATGCCAGTTGCCGCGAGCGCCTCTGCTCTTCGGCAAACAGGCGCGCATTCTCAACCGCCACCGATACCTGCCCCGCTGCTGTCACCAGCACATCGAGGTCGCGTTGCTCAAAAAGATATTCGCGTTCGAGAGTCATGGCCACCATTACGCCGGCGGGTTTGCCGCCCAGCAGAATGGGTGCTGCACATAAACACTTCGCCGGACGTTCGGGACGATAGGTAACGCCGAGCCGAGTCCGTGCTTTTTCCAGATCGGAACGGATCAACAGCGGCTGGCCGGTGCGAATCACATATTCGGTAAAGGCATTGGCCAGTTTGCGCCGGCGTTTCTGCAGAACGCGATCGTCTTCCACTTCCAGTTCGAAACGAATTTCATCGCCCACCTGAAATGCGATGTAGAAATTGCTGTTGTTGAAAATCTGCCCCAGCTCGGCGTGGATGGTGCGCAGCACTTCATCCTGATCGAGTCGCGAGCTGATCGCCTGCCCGATTTCGGTGAGCAGTTCGTATTCCTGCGTGCGGCGGTGAGCGTCGTGCGTGATCAGGTAATTTTCCAGAGTGAGGCCAAGCTGCAAAGCGAGCCCCACCATCAGCCGCGGGCCTGAGCTTCCGAACGCTTTGCGCTGCGCATGCGGAAAAAGAATCACTCCAAAGGCATGCTCGCGCGTTTGCAGGCTGACCGCGGTGAGGTTGCGAATTTCAGCTTTCTGTAGAACTTCTCTGAAATCGGAGAATGTTCCCACCGCGCCCACGGGCAGAGGCTCCGTCATATGTGCAATATCGTGGACGGTAAACAAACCCCCATGCCGGTAGGCTAGGTCGCAGATATATTCACCGGCACCGTTTTCAGTCAGCGCGCCCAGAAATTCGGGAGAGAATCCGCGCTGCACCGAAGGCACTAACCCGCGCCAGCGCTCGCTGATATAGATGACCGCGCGTCCAGCGGATAATGCGTCCGCCAGGCGTTCCAGCGCCGCTTGCATGCTGGGCAGCAAATCGTCGGCCGAGAGCAAACTGCGCGGGTCCGCGCCCAACGTCGAAAGAGCCAGCGTATTTTCCTGCACGGCGTTGCGCTCATTTTCAAACAGCACCATCACCATGGCGATGCCCAGCAACATCTGGGGTACGGGCCCGAGAACGTGGCCGACGGAGCCGAACATTTCCATGTATGGATTTCTCGACTGGATGGCGCCCATGAGCACCGCCCACAGCGCCAGTGAAAATGCCAACAGCTGAAAGCCGACCGAACCCTTGCGGTGCGCTCGCAGGTAGAAAACTGCCGAGCAGTACAAAAGCACGGCGCTCAGGAAAAAGACCGTCAGGTTTACCGGGCGCTCGTCCAGGGGCAGTTGATTCGTCGCCAGGTACATCCGCAAATCGCTGCACGCCAGTACCACCCCTATCATGATCAAGGCCCAGTCGAACCAACGAAAACGGAACGCCATTCGTGTGAGACGTGTAGAGACGAAGATGCTAACCGCCATCGCTACCAGGCAAAGGGAGCTGCCAAAGAAGGCAATCTTCGCTGGCGGATAGTAAAAGCGAAACGCGTCCAACGCATAGTGGATGGAATTGCAGGCCCACGCGAGTTGCCACGCGCGAAAGTAAACCTGCTGGCTCTGCTGGTAGAGATAGGTGAACAGCAGGCACAGCAACAGGGCGACCACGCCCGGAATGATGACAATGGTGGTAGAGACACTATTCATAGGGACTAATTAGGTTTCTATTGGGTCTGCGGTGTTGGCAGTTTCGTGAGAAAAAACCTTTGACAGATGTTTTCACAACGGAGGGGCCAAACACAACAAGATTTAAGTACATGCACCGGACGGTGAATCACCAGAATCATGAGCCAACGGTGGATGTAGGCTATCTCATTGGCTTGACGATACTTTTCACGTCACCATACCATCGAATCTAGTCTTCAATCTTATGGCCGAATCCCTGAATTCCCGCTCCGCCAAGCCGCGCGTGCGCTTTGCGCCTTCGCCCACCGGATTTCTCCACGTGGGCAGCGCCCGTACTTTCATCTTTAACTGGCTCTATGCCCGCCACAACGGCGGCACCATGATCCTTCGCCTCGACGACACCGATGTCGAACGCAACACGCAGGCCTCAGTCGATTCGATCTTCGAAGGATTGAAGTGGCTGAACCTGGGCTGGGACGAAGAATACAAACAGTCGGAGCGGCTGGAATTGCATAGCAAAACTGCATGGAAGATTTTCGAAAAGGGCCACGCTTATCGTGACTTCACGCCTGCTCATACAGGAGATGCAGAAAAATCCGGCGCGCAGGGGACGTGGTTGTTCAATGCTGATGCTCGTGAGCTTTCGCGGGAGGAAAGCGATCGGCGGGCGGCGGCTGGAGAGCCGTTTGCGCTGCGCTTTCGTGTGCCCCGCGACAACGGCCAGGTTGTGAAATTTACCGACGCAGTCTATGGCGAGCAGGAGAAAGCCACCGCCGATATCGAAGATTTCGCGCTGCTTCGCTCCGACGGAATGCCGACCTATCATCTGGCCTCATGTGCCGACGATGCCGATCTGCGCATCAGCCACATTATTCGTGGGCAGGATCACCTCACTAACACATTCAAGCACGTCCTGATCTTCGAAGCCGCAGGAGCCCAACCTCCGCAGTTCGCCCACTTGCCGCTGTTGGTCGCCCCGGATGGAACAAAACTTTCGAAACGAAAGCACGGGCCGGTGGTAAGCGTGACTACTTATCGTGACGCCGGCTTTCTGTCGCAGGCCTTCATCAATTTTCTCTGCCTGCTGGGGTGGTCGCCCAAGAACGATCGCGAGAATATGTCGTTGCAGGAGCTAACCGATATCTTCTCGCTGGAAGGCATCAATCGCTCGAATGCCGTGGTGAACTTCAAGGATTCATCCTTACAGCCCGACACTTCTGTCATTCCTCACGAAGTGAAGGATACCTACCCCGAAGAAACCTTCGACCCCAAAGCCCTGTGGCTGAACGCGGAGCACATCCGCGGCTTGCCGGTCGAGGAGTTGAGCGCGCACTTGCTGCCGATTGTCCGTGAGGCAGGATTCGATGTGACAACGGAAAAAATGCTGAGGATCACCCCTCTTATTCGCGAGCGCATCAAACTGCTGCGCGACGTGCTCACTGCCGCAGATTTCTTCTTCGTCGATCAGTTGCCGCCGTACGATCTAGCCGAACTCATTCCGCAAAAAGGCGATGCTGCCATGGCATTGAAAGTTCTAACTCGAGCGTGCGAAGTGCTGGCAAATGTCGAGTTCAGGCACGATCCTCTGGATCAGGCTCTGCGGGCTGCCGCGCAAGAGTTGGGAGTGAAAGCCGGACAGATGTTTCAGCCGATTCGAGTGGCCGTCTGCGGCAGGAAGAATGCGCCGCCGCTGTTTGAAACGCTGGAAGTGCTGGGTAAAGAAACAACGCTGGCAAGAATCAACCAGGCCATAAGCAAGCTAGCATAGTGGGAGCCGCAAGCGTGATCCATGGAGCGCGGGGCGCCTATTCCGGGGAAAGCAGTCCGCCTGAGATGAGATCCCGCTTCTTACATGCGCTAAAATAGCTTCACGCTAAATGATCGAGTACCGTTCATTTCGGGCTCCGCACGTTCTTACCGACGAATTGAATCGTTTTCTTCGCTCCCAGGCCGGGAACGATTTCAAAACTCTCAGCAGTTTTTTCCCTGCGCAATGGAAGCTGGTCGTCATGGGCGGCCTGCTACGCGACCTCTTCCTCGACCGCACCCTGAACGTGGAAGCCAGGCCCGCCGATATGGACATTGTTATTTTCGGCGCAGGCTCGATCGATGAGATTCGCGAAAAGTTAGGCAAGACCAACCAGACTACGAATTCTTTCGGCGGCGCAAAGTGCAGGCTTCGCCCCAAGGGAATGATTTTCGATCTTTGGCGCATCGAAGATCACGCCAACATGGCGGCCGCCCGAAAGCCGTACACTATCGAACAACTCCTCAAGCATAATCTTCTCGACATTGACGCTCTCGTCTGGGATCCATCCATCGGCACTCTTCACAATTATGGAGCGCTCGAAGCCCTGGCTGCCGGCCGCATCGGCCTGGCCGGCCGCAAAGGTAAATCCGCAAAATTTGCCGCCGCGCAAATCGCCCACGCGCTCACCGCCAGCTACAAAACCAGTTTCCCGCTCTCCGACGACGCGCGCGCATTCGTAGTGGAAGCATCCCGCAAATGCGAACCGGCAAACGTCGAAGCAATCCTTAGCCGTAAAATGCCTCATGCTGCGGTGCAGATCGAAACTTTCTGGAAAGATATCCTCGGTGGAGGAGTACAAGAATGCCCGACCCCGATGAGAGCCCTCATTCCTCAGCCGGCACGCGCGAGGAGAAATTCCTCTTCACTGAATATCAGGCACTGATCGATCTCGATCGTTCACGCAACGACCGCCTCGACCGCTTCCTGACAATTTTCATGACTCTGGCTGCAGCGCCGTGGGCTCTCTACGCGCTGGTGGTGAAAGATCATTCCCCGGTTCCATCGTTTTCAGCGATTCCCTCTCCGGTCGCCGCCGCTTTCTTTTTGATCGGACTTCTCGGCGCCCTGGTCGCCATGATGTTCATCCAGATGCGCTTCACCATTATTCTTTACACCCGCGCCCTGAATGCGGTCCGCGGCTACTTTCTTCCCACGCACGCGCGCCTCTCTTTTCGTCTGCCCAGCGACCCCACGAAGCCTCCTTATTATGAGCGTGGAAATTACATTCAGTTCGCGGTTGCGGGCATGGCCTTCGTCGACTCCGGCTACATCGCGCTGGGACTCTACAACCTGATCGCATGGCCAAACTGCTTCGCCATCCATCTGGGCATATTCATTGTGTTAGGCGTTATCTGCTGGTGGGGGCACATGCGCTATTACTCGCAGCAGGCTAAGCGCCGTGAAAGCCACAGCCAGGGTACCCACCTGCGCTGGGGTAAGTAGCTGAACTGTTTTGGCGACGAACAAGTTCGAGCGATTTTCGTTCCGGCGCGCCATGCGAGGCCCAAATCTGCCCTCCTGCGTTAAGATCAAAGAGTAATGAATTCACCTCATCCTCCAACTGAAGCTGGAGAAAAAGCTGTTCCCGCCGCGCCTGAGCCTCGTCCGTCCAACTTCATTCACGACATCATCGCCGAAGACATCAAGACCAACAAGCACAACAGCCGCGTGCAGACACGCTTCCCTCCCGAACCCAACGGCTACCTTCACATTGGACACGCGAAAGCCATTTGCCTTGACTTCTGCCTTGCCGACGAATTCGGCGGACATACGAACTTGCGCCTCGACGACACCAATCCTGAGAAGGAAGACACCGAGTACGTTGAGTCCATTAAAGAAGATGTGAAGTGGCTCGGCTACCAATGGGATGGTCTGCACTACGCGTCGGATTATTTCGATCAGCTTTATGAATGGGCGATCAAGTTAATAAAAGACGGCAAGGCCTACGTTGACGATTTGAGCGCAGAGGAAATCCGCAAGCATCGCGGAACTTTGACCGAGCCGGGCAAGGAGAGCCCTTACCGCAATCGGCCGGTCGAAGAAAGTTTGAGTTTGTTTGAAAGAATGCGAGCGGGCGAGTTTCCCGATGGCTCGCGGGTTTTGCGCGCCAAGATCGACATGTCTTCGCCGAACCTCAATATGCGCGATCCGGTGATGTACCGCATTCTTCACGCGCATCATCACCGCACCAGGGACAAGTGGCCGATCTATCCGATGTACGACTTTGCCCACGGCCAGTCCGATTCGCTGGAAAAAGTCACGCACTCGATGTGCTCGCTTGAGTTCGCCGACCACCAGCCGCTCTACAACTGGTTCATCGAGCAGCTGGGGATTTTTCCTTCGAAGCAGATCGAGTTTGACCGGCTTAGCCTGACCTACACCATGATGAGTAAGCGCAAGCTGCGCCAGCTCGTGGAAGAAGGCCGCGTGAAGGGCTGGGACGATCCGCGCATGCCTACGCTGAGCGGCTTACGGCGCCGTGGATACACGCCCGAAGCAATTCGTAACTTTGTAACCGCCGCCGGAGTGTCGCGTACCAACGGAGTGGTCGAGCTAGCCATGCTTGAACACTTCGTCCGCGAAGACCTGAACAAGCGCTCGCTACGGGTAATGGCTGTGCTGCGTCCGCTGAAAGTTGTGATCGACAACTATCCGGAAAATCACGTCGAAGAAATGGACGCGGTGAACAATCCGGAAGATCCGAGCGCGGGCACGCGCAAGGTGCCATTCGCGCGCGTGCTTTATATCGAGCAGGATGATTTTCAGGAGGTTCCTCCGCCGAAGTATTTTCGTCTCTCGCCGGGACGCGAGGTTCGCCTGCGCTACGGATATTTCATCACCGCGCAGAGCGTGGTGAAGAATGACCGGGGCGAAGTGATCGAGGTGCACTGCACTTACGATCCAGCTTCGCGCGGCGGCAACTCGCCCGACGGACGAAAAGTGAAATCGACCATCCACTGGGTTTCGGCAGCGCACGCAGTCGATGCCGAAGTGCGGATTTACGAAACGCTGTTCAGCAAAGAAAATCCCGATGACGTTGAGCCTGGACAGGACTTCACAGCGAACCTGAATCCGAACTCGCTGGAAGTGATCCGGCAGGCGAAACTGGAACCATCGCTGGCTGCGGCGCCGGTTGGCGGGCGTTATCAGTTCGAGCGTTTGGGATATTTTTGCGTCGATCCGGATTCGAAGCCGGGCAACCCGGTGTTTAACCGGACTGTGGCGTTGAAAGATACTTGGGCTAAGGTCGAGAAGAAGCAGGGGAAGGGCTAACGCTTTATCTCTCACCACTTGTCATCCTGAGAGGGGGATGTCGTTCGCTTCGCGAATGACATCGCGGAGCCGAAGGATCCCTACCTCCGTACGCATCCCGGTGGCTATAGCGATTCTTCGCTTCGCGAAGAATGACAGCGACAGGGCCAAGGTTGAGAAGAAGGGGTCGAAGCTCTATAACGTTTCCCGCCCCGCGCAGTCTAAACCGCATTATGATGTCTCGTTCGGTCTGTATCTGAGGGTCTCGCATGAACCTGCCTACGATGACTTCCGTCTCACCCGCCTTCCTGCTCTTTGAGTTCTCCCGCACCGCGTTCTCCATGAGCATGGCAGGCGTCGTTCTTTTTGTCATTGGCCTGTGGGCCGCTAAGACTGACTTCGTGCAGGCGCACGGCCTCGACAAAATTGTAGCCCTGACCAATCTGTGTTTCGCAGCGCCTCTCGCGGTTTTTGGCGCAGAGCATTTCTCTGCTGCCCAAGGCATTTCGCAAATCGTGCCCAAGTATATGCACTGGCCCCTGTTCTGGACCTATTTCGTCGGCCTTGCGCTGGTCGCGGCGTCTTTGAGCATTGCCACGAAAATTCAGGTGGTCTGGTCCGGGCTGCTGTTCGGCTGCATGATGTTTCTCTTCGTGGCGATGACGACTGTCCCAGGACTCGTCACCGAACCGCATAACCGGATCACCTGGGTGCTCCTCCTGCGCGAGCCCGTCTTCGCTTCCGGCGCTTGGATTCTTGCGGCGTGCGCGATGGCCAAAAAAGACGGACTAAGCAGCAAGCTCATCGTGTTTGGCCGCATCGTGATCGGCATCAGCGCATCATTCTACGGAGTTGAGAACTTTCTTCATCCGCTCAACGTCCCCGGCGTACCTCTCGAAAAAATGTTGCCCTCCTGGATTCCAGTCCCTACACTCATCGGCTATCTGACAGCCGCGATTCTGCTGGTTGCGGGAGTGTGCATCCTGCTTGCGAAAAAGACCCGAATGGCGGCAACTTATCTCGGCACTTGGATTCTGCTACTGGTCATCTCTATCTATGGGCCGATTTTGATCGTGTCGCTTTTGGATCCGAGTACGGACGTGAAGGTTGAAGGTCTCAATTACTTTTTCGATACGCTGCTCTACGCCGGAGCTATTCTCGCACTCGCCAGTGCGTCGCCGGGTTCCGAGCGCAATCTGTCATCCTGAACGAAGTCGAAGGATTCCTACCTCAGTACGCCCAGTGACGGTTATAGGGATTCTTGGCTTCGCTCAGAATGACAATGCGAGATAGCCGACGGCTAGTTATGTATATGCGGGCTCTGTGCCGGATTCGCATGGTGCTCTGGCGGTTCCTTTGTCACTTTCACCTCAAAACTTACCGGCAGAGTTTTCGGAGGATAACAGGCGGCGTTGTCGCAGGCCTGGTAGCGCAGCACACCGTGCATCACGTACTTTCCCGGCACGACCGCGTGCAGCGGATGCACTCCAACCGCCACCGTAAAGTCTCCCGTATAGACGCTGAGCTTTTCGTCGGGTGAAAAGGGAAAGCTGGCGTCCTCGCCGGCGGGATACCCGATTTTTCCCAAAACTATGTCGGTTGGGACTTCTATCTTTAATGTGGTCGGGATCAGGAACTCGGACTTCGGCGTGTTGGAGTTGATGTGGTAACCGGCAGGCACGCGAAAGTTTAAGTTGACCATAGTTTGTTCGGCGCGTTGTGTCGTAGTCAGCGGCACCGGGACCATGGTGAGCGTAGGTGCCTTGCCCGGCGTCTGCGCATAGGCGAGACTCGCCAAAAAAACCGACACAAACAGCATTACAAAAATCTGCCGGCCTTTACTGCGCAATTTCGTGATATTGGCTCTCATCGTGCGACCAGCTCTTCCTCGCGGTTTGAACTCATTTTCTGAGCGAATGCCTGGCTGGTTGCGGCATGCGTATTCAGTGCTTTCTTGATCGAGTCTTCAATCTCCGCCTTGCCGCGCAGCCCGAGAATCTTGTCCACTATCTTGCCATCGCGTCCAATCAAAAAACTTTCCGGCAAAGCCGGAACGCCGCCGTACTCATCGCCCACCGATTCTTTACCGATCAGAATGGGATAATTCACGCCCATATCTTTCGCAAACTTGGCGATGTCTTCTTTACTGGCATCATCCATGGCGACGCCGATAATCTGAAATCCCTGCGCGGAGTATTGATTTTGCATCTCGACAAACCACGGCATCTCAATTTTGCAGGGGCCGCACCAGGTAGCCCAGAAGTTAAGCAATACAGCTTTGCCGCGGAAGTCGGAGAGGCGCATGGCCTTGCCATCAAGCGACTCCAAGGTGAAGTCCGGGGCGAGAGTTGCAGTGGTCAGCTTTGGCGCAAACGACGGGCCCGCGGCTCGCGCCTTGTGGTAGCCAAAATAAATCCCAAATGCGATGACGAATGCTACGAGGACGAGCGCCAGCGGATTACGGTTCACAGAACAACTCCATTCTTTATTGCTTTCGTTTCTGCGGGTTTGTCATCCTGAGCGGAGTTGCCGTTCGCAAAGCGAGCGACAACGCAGTCGAAGGATCCCTGTAGTTCGTTACAAAGCAAACCGGTTCAGGAACGAAAGCCAGTTGGAAATCAAAGTAAAGCGGCCGATCACCAGCAACACTCCAAGCCCGATCAGCAATGCACCCGAGGCGACCTCCAGCGTATGCATGTGCGAGCGGAAGCGGCTGTAAAACTTTAGAAAACGCTCCATCAAAAGTGACGTTAGCAGAAACGGTACGGCCAGACCCAGCGAGTATACGGCGAGCAACAGGATCCCCTTCACCAGAGTATCTTGCTCGCCTGCGATGGTCAGGATCGTAGCCAGGATCGGGCCCAGGCATGGGGTCCAGCCGAAGGCGAATGCAAAGCCGATCACGAACGCGCCTATCGGAGTGCTGCTGCCTTTCACACTATGCAAACGAGTGTCTGCATAAAGCGCTTTGATCTTGAAAATTCCGGTCAGGTGCAACCCAAAGAGAATGATGACGACGCCCGCGACCCGGGCCAGCGTGTGCTTGTAAATCCCGAGTATCTGACCAACCTCAGTGGCCGCTGCACCCAGCGCGATAAAAACAACGGTAAAGCCCAGGATGAAGCCGACTGAGTTCACCATCACGCGCCGCATAAGGTGAGCCTGCGGTGCCTTGAGTTCTTCCAGGCCGGCACCGGAGATCAGAGAAAGATATCCCGGTACAAGTGGCAGCACGCAGGGGGAAAGGAACGAAATCAATCCTGCGAAAAATGCGGCGAGCGGCAGTGGAAGGGTCGACATGCGTCTTCAATTGTACCTTTTCGATTCTACTGCGTACCCATCAGACGAATGGCGCGGCGTTTAGTTGCAGCACGCGCGTATCCGTCTATTTGGATTTTGCCGGTACTTCTGTGGGTGCCGCCGGCTCGGTCCACTCCGGCCCCGATTCAGCCAGCATCTTCCGCATAAAGCCAAACGGCACCGCCGCATTTAGCACTGCGCGGTTACCATCCTGCTTGACCTGAAGGCTTTCGAAAAACGATTTCACATCGGGGTCGGTGCCATGCGTCCCCAGCGACGTTTCGGCCGTGTGAGTCAACGCTACGAAGACGTTCACTTTATCGATAATGCCGCGCGCATCATCGGGATTTTCGGTGAACGCTTCGGCGCGAAGATGAATGGCATCAGCCCTCAAGTTCAAATGCAATGGGCTGAGATAAGTTCCCGATGCCACCACGGTCGCAGGTGCGCCGAACAATGCGCCCCAACCGCCAAGGTTGCGCGCGGAGGGATCGATTCGCGCCACCGCCCAAACCAGGCTCGCAAACTGCACATGCTTGTAATACTGGCGCAGCAAAGCCGGGCCACCGAACGGCGACGCCAAACGCCGCGAATGGTCGATCATTCCACGAATTACTGCCGGATCGTCATGATTCGAGGCCGCCACGGAATCGGCGCTCAGCACGGCGACGCGCAGAGTTCTGCCTTCCAGCCGGATGGTGAAAATATCCACCGATTGATAATTCTCAATCGACTGCGCAATCTGCCGCAGATAGCCGGTAAGCCGTTCACCCTGAAATTTTCCCACCAGCACTTCTGAAAAGCGCGGCTCGGGCGCCGAACCGCCCGTGCCGCCACCCGGCCACTTCGCCGGATAATGAACCGCAAATGCTGCTTCATCGAGATCGCGTTCGAACTCGAATCCGGTTTCGTGAATAAAGCGCTCGTATTCCGCGTCATGGCTGACGGCGGGCAATTCCTTGCTGGTATTGGCTTTTCGAATCGGACCAAGGTCCAAATAAAAGTACGCATCGCCTCCCGGTAATAAACGCGCAGGCTCCGGTGGCGCGTGCTTGCGTAGTTGGACGGCAAAGATAAGCGTCCCGGCGATTGCGAGAACCGACAGAATAACGGGAAAGGTGCGTCTAATTCGCATGGAATGCGGTCAGGGCTGCCATGATAACACCGTAGAGCAGGCCGGATGCTCTAAGGATGGATTCGATGTTTACAGAAGCGTTGCGCGAAATTTATCCTTTGTGATAACTTAACTAATTGTCCCGGACATCTGGAAGGGATTAGGGGTATACTTGTGCCTGTCAAGGTGCTTATCCCCGAATGCTGGCGTAGCTCAGTCGGTAGAGCACCTGATTTGTAATCAGGGGGTCAGGGGTTCAAATCCCTTCGCCAGCTCCAGAATCGGAAGCGAATTCCGGCAGGCAGCGGACTCAGTAAGTGGCGGCGCAACAGGTTTTTCCAACGCACTCCATTCGGAACTTTTCCCGCGTGTAGTGATCTTAGCGCGGTAATCCGTAAGCGAGATTCTTGGTTTCCCTGCATTGCGAATTTGGATGGGTGAAAGCTTGTTGTGCGGAGGCTTGGCTTGCGAGGCCTGCCCGTAAGTGGCTGCATCGCCCGGTAGTTTATGCACAGGTGGGTGAGTGGTTAAAGCCAACAGACTGTAAATCTGTCCCTCCTAGCGAGGTACGAAGGTTCGAATCCTTCCCTGTGCACCAGTATTAAGCAGGACCAGAGTTTGTCGCGGCGGGATTATGAGTCGCTTGGCCATGGCGTTGATTGCGTACTCGGTGTTGGGTGCGTTGGCCTTTGCGACGTTGAGCGATTTTCGGATCCGCGCGCTGACGCTGCTGATTCTCGGGTTGTTCGCTTTTAAAAGTTGGGTGCGGAGAAAAGAAGTCCTGCATCCGGATGGCGAGCAGGACGCTGACTAGGGGTTTGTTAAGAGCTGACGGCCGATGGCTGACAGCTTGGTTGTGGGCCGATGTAGCTCAGTTGGTAGAGCACTCCCTTGGTAAGGGAGAGGTCACCAGTTCAATCCTGGTCATCGGCTCCAGAGATTTGAAGGGTGGATTTTGCTGAGGGCTGACAGCTGATAGCTGACAGCTGGGTTTCGCGGGAGTAACTCAGTGGTAGAGTCACAGCCTTCCAAGCTGTTGGTCGCGGGTTCGATTCCCGTCTCCCGCTCCAGAAATTTGAGGCGTTAGCGGGTGTGATCTGATAGGTGCTATGACGGTGGGATTCGAGCAGGCGACGATCAAGGTTGAAAAACAGCAGGAGTTCGGAGCACTGCAAGCTGCGGTCGAACAGGCGTTCCTGCCCCAGGTGGTCGAGAAGTTTCTGAAGCAGATGGACCGCAAGGGAGTTCGCGTGCGGGACTTTGATGGGGTGCTTGCCAGAAAAGTTTTGGAAAGTGTGGTTGCCGGAAAGCTGGACGCGATGCAGTTGTATTCGTCGCTCACTCTTTCGGATCAGGCGCAGATGCGCGAGTTGTATTTGTCGAAGCTGGAGATGGTCGACATCGCGCTGCGGCACAAGTTTAAGAAGCTGTATCAGTATTACTAAGTATGACGTAAAGGTTCGTATCAGGGCATGGCTTCAGCCATGCCGAAAGAAGCAAAATTATTCGGGGCTTTAGCCCCTGAGGAATAAAGGAAATGGCGAAAGAGAAATTTGACCGTACTAAGCCGCACTGCAACGTAGGGACGATTGGTCACATTGACCATGGCAAGACGACGTTGACGGCGGCGATCACGAAGGTTTTGTCGAAGCACAATCCGAAGA